>Ga0310786_10000453_pt1 | contig 66733 bp, 46 predicted proteins | sample AusTroGonzalo_MG_FD_203881 | JGI IMG/M metagenome (GOLD analysis project Ga0310786, IMG submission 203881) | Bovine rumen microbial communities from tropical cattle in Woodstock, Queensland, Australia - Gonzalo_03 (v2) (version 2) | ecosystem: Host-associated > Mammals > Digestive system >... | reverse complement strand
GGGGGGGGGGCGGGGGGGGGGGGGGGGGGGGGGGGGGGGGGGGCGGGGGGGGGGGGGGGCGGGGGGGGCGGGGGGGGGGGGGGGGGGGGACCTGGGGGAGACCTTGGAGGGGAAGGCGCCGGGGTGGAAGACGAGGTGGCGGATGCCGAGGGCGAGGAGGTGGTCGAGCTGTTCGTCGGTGGCGACGCCCTGGTTGAGGGATTCGAAGCGGCGGAAGACGGTTTCGGGGTAGCCGGCGGGGGCGGCGGGGGAGTAGCCGTTGAGGAGGCGGACGCGGGTGAGGAGGGCGGCGTGTTCGTAGGTGCTGGACCAGTGGGAGTCGCCGGGCCAGATGGGGAGGGCGATGGCGCGGGGGGGGACGCCGGGCGGGGTGTCGGCGACGAGGGCTTCGTTGGCGGGGGCGCGGGCGGGGAGCCGGGAGAAGAGGGGGTCGAGGAAGCGGAAGGCGTCGCGGCAGGCGAGGAGAACGCAGAGGAGGAGGAGGAGTTGGACCTGGCCGTAGAGGCGGTGGCGGACTTCGGTGGCATCCGGGGCGGTTTTGCCAAGGTTTGGCAAATTTCCTTCATTTTTGCCAATGCTTGGCAAATCCGTTTTTTCCGTTTTGCCAAGGTTTGGCAAATTCGGCCCGTTTTTGCCAAACCTTGGCAAATCGCCGACGGGGCCGGCGGGTGGGGATTTCCGGGGGGCGACGGAAAACCAGGGGTCGAGGACGAGAGCGAGGAGGGGGGCGAGGAGGGTGGGGAGGAGGCAGAGGATTTTGGCGCTTTGGCGGATCATCCCGTATTTGGGGACGAAGCGGCGGGCGAGGCGCATGGGGAGTCCCTGGAAGGGGCCGCGGGAGCCGAGGGCGAGGAGCAGGACGGCGGCGGCAGCGAGGAGGAGGAGTACGAGGGGAAGCCAGTCGGGACGGGGCGCGGAGGGGCGGGTACGGCGGAAGAAGGGGTAGAAGAGGATGGCGGCGGCGAGGAGGGCGAGGAGGCCCCAGCCGAGGTAGACGGGGGCGCCGAGGGCGGGGTCGAGGATGCCGATGGCGTGGGGGGAGTTGTTGGCGACGTCGGTCCAGGTGCGGCCGGAGGAGAGGACGGTTCCGGCGATGAGTCGGGACATGGCGGCGGAGGCGAGGAGGGCGGTGGCGGCGAGGGCGAAGAAGGGGAGAAGGGGCACGACGGCGCGGCGGGCGGTGCAGGGGAGGGGGTCGGGGGCGGCGAGGAGGGAGACGAGGACGAGGGCGGGGGCGGCGAGGGCGGAAAAGTAGAAGACGTGGAGGTCGGTGGTGTAGGAGAAGAGGAGGGCGAGGCCGGCGAAGAGGCCGCCGGCGGCGGAGCGGGAGCGGACGGAGCGGTCGAGGCCGTAGAAGAGGAGGGGCGGGAAGGCCATGGCGAAGCCGGTGGGGGAGCCGTGGAGGAGGGTGATCCAGCGGTAGGGGACGGCGGCGGCGACGGCGGCGGCGACGAAGGCGACGGCGGGGGAGGAGGTCCAGCGGCGGGCGAGGAGGCCGAGGAAGAGGAAGGAGAGGACGGCGGAGAGGAGTCCGGCGGCGTTCCAGGCGGCGGCGTGGCCGAAGCGGGGGAAAAGGAGGTTGTGGACGAGGGAGAAGGGGATGTAGTGGAGGTCGGAGGGGGCGCCGAGGGAGCCGTCGGGGGAGAAGTTGAATTCGTAGGGGTTGGCGAAGGGCGGGATGCGGCCGGAGAGGGTTTCGGAGCCGAGCCAGAAGTGGAAAAGGAGCTGCACGTGGTCGCCGGGGAGGAACGGCATGAGGGCGGGGTCGCCGCCGCGGTGCGGCGAGGCGGGGATGGCCGTGGTGAAATGGCGGGCGAGCGGCCAGGTGGCCAGGAGCCAGAAGAGGAGTCCGCCGAGGAGGAGGAGAAGGGGGAAGCGGTGGCGGAGGCGGAGGGTCATGCGCCGGCGGAGGCGAGGATCTTCTTGACGATGTTGGTGGTGGAGAGGCCTTCGACCATGTCGGCGAGCACGACGCGGCCGCCGCGGGCTTCGACGATGTCGCGGCCGGAGACGTAGTGGGCCCAGTCGGAGGATTTGACGAGGACGTCGGGGAGGAGTTCGGCGATGAGGGGGCGGGGCTCGTCTTCGTCGAAAAGGACGACGTAGTCGACGCATTCGAGGGCGGCGAGGAGGCGGGCGCGGTATTGTTCGGGGACGATGGGACGGGTGGGGCCCTTGGCGCGGCGGACGGAGGCGTCGGAGTTGAGGCCGAGGACGAGGCAGTCGCCCTGGGCGCGGGCGAACTGGAGGTAGGTGGCGTGGCCGGCGTGGAGGAGGTCGAAGCAGCCGTTGGTGAAAACGACGGTTTTTCCGGCGGCGCGGAGGCGGGCGCACTCGGCGGCCATGTCGGGGCGGGAGAGAATCTTGGAGGCGGCGTCGCGCATGGGAAACTCCAGAGGAGGGGTGGGGAAGGGGCGCCTCAGCCCTTGGCGGGGGCGGGAACCCGGTACGGCGGGATGGCGGGCGCTTCGGAAGTGAAGAAGCGGCGGTGCCAGATGGCGATGTTCATGAGCCCCCAGAGCACGTGGTTGTGGTTCTGCTTCATCGAGAGGTGCTCTTCGATCAGCCGGTCGATGTACGCGGCGTCGAAGTCCTCCTTGATGAGGGGTTCTTCGTGGAGGAGCTCGACCATGAAGTCCTTGAGCTGCGTGCGGAGGAGATTCTTGACGGGCAGCGAGTATCCCTGCTTGCCGCGCCAGACGATGTTCTTGGGGAGGATGCCGTCCAAGGCCTTCCGGAAGATGTACTTGGTGGTGAGGCCCTTGAGCTTCCAGCTGCCCGGGACGGTGCCCATGTATTCGACCAGGCGGTGGTCGAGGAGGGGCACGCGGATTTCGAGTGACGAGGCCATCGACATCTTGTCGGCTTTCATGAGAACGGAATCGGTCATCATGAAGCGGGTGTCGAGATACGCTTCGCGGTTGACGGTGTCGCGGCTCGCGCACTTTGCGGCGTGTTCGCGGACGCGGCGGAACGGGTCGAAGGGACCTACGAGCGACTTGTAGCCCGGGGTGAAAAGGTTCTTCTCGAACTCCTTGTTCATGAAGTACTGCCAGCGCAGGTGCATCGCCTCTTCCGGCAAAAGCGCGCCCTCCACGAAGCGCTTGAACATGTTGACCGCGCCCTTCTTCTGCGGCCGGTCGGCGAGGGATTCCGCGAAGCGGCCGACGACGCCGCGGCGGAACCAGTTCGGCAAAGCGTTGAAGAACGAGGCGATTTTGGCGGCCTTGAAGCGGTCGTAGCCGACGAACACCTCGTCGCCGCCTTCGCCGGAGAGGCAGACGGTGACGTACTGCTTCGCCTTCTGGCAGATGAACATGAGCGGGATCGACGAAAGGTCCGTCATCGGCTCGTCAAGGTGCCAGATGGATTTTTCGAGGCTGGCGCGGTCCATCTTGTCGATGATGAGCACCTTGTGGTCGGTCTGGAAGACGTCGGCGACCTGCTGGGCGTAATCCATTTCCGAGAAGGTCTTGTCCTCGTAGCCGATGGTGAAGGTCTGCAACCGGCCGGGGTTGTGCTTGCGCATCATCGCGACGATCGTCGAGGAATCGAGCCCGCCGGAGAGGAACGCGCCCAGGGGCACGTCGGAGACGAGGCGGAGGCGGACGGCGTCATCGATGAGGGAGCGGATGCGCTCGACCATTTCGCCTTCGGAGCGGACGGGGCACTGTTCGGGCATGCCGATGTCCCAGTACTGCTCGACCTTGAGTTGCCCGTTTTCGAGGACGGCCCAGTGGCCCGCGGGCATCGCGTGGATGTCTTCGAAGGCGGTGTCGGGGGCGGGGACGAACTCGAAGCCGAGATACGCGTAGAGCGCGGCGTGGTTCACCTTCCGCTCGACCTGCGGGTCTTCGAGGATGCACTTGATTTCGCTGCCGAAAACGAAGCGGCCGTCCTTGTGGTAGTAGTAGAGGGGTTTGACGCCGATGCGGTCGCGGACGATCCAGAGGCGCTTCTTCGGGGCGTCCCAGAGGGCGAAGGCGAACATGCCGATGAATTTCTGCACGCAGTCGAAACCCCACTGCTCGTAGCCGTGGAGGATGACTTCGGTGTCGGCCTTCGATTTGAAACGGTGGCCGAGTTTTTCGAGTTCTGCGCGGATTTCGGCGAAGTTGTAGATTTCGCCGTTGAAGACGACCTGCAAGGTCCCGTCTTCGTTCGACATCGGCTGGCGGCCGTCGTCGGAGAGGTCGATGATGCTGAGGCGCTGGTGGGCCAGCGAGACGTTGTCGTCGCACCAGACGCCGCTCTGGTCGGGGCCGCGGTGGGTGATGACCGAAGACATCCTCGCCACGAGTTCCGGGTTTCGCCAGTTGAATCCGCAAATGCCGCACATGGGAGAGCCTTGGGTTGGGGGTTATTTTCCGGGGTTGGGTTTGCGCGCGAGGCGCAGCTGGAGCCACGCGAGGACGCCGACGATGACGAACAGGAGGGTGGCGACGGCCGAGGCGAATCCCATCTGGGCGGAGGAATCGCGGAAGGCGACGCGGTAGGTGTAGCTGACGAGGAGGTCGGTGGAGCCGGCGATGGTGGCGGAGCCGGGGATGGCCGGGCGGCCGCCGGTGAGGAGGTAGATGAGCGTGAAGTTGTTGAAGTTGAAGGCGAAGGAGGCGACGAGGAGCGGGAGGAGCGGAGGGAGGATCTGCGGGAGCGTGATGCGGGAGAAGTTCTGCCAAGGGGTGGCGCCGTCGATGGAGGAGGCTTCGTAGAGGTCGGTGGGGACGGCCTGGAGCATGCCGGCGGAGATGATCATCATGTAGGGGTAGCCCAGCCACGTGTTGACGATCAGGATCATCGCGCGGGCGAGCCACGGGTTGGTGAACCAGGCGGGGGCGATGCCGAAGAGGTGCTTCAGGAGCAGGTTGATTTCGCCGTAGCCTTCGTTGAACAGGCCGCGGAAGACGAGAATGGGGATGAAGGCTGGAATCGCGTAGGGGAGGATGAGGAGGGTGCGGTAGATGCCGCGGCCGCGGAGCGCCGGCCACTGGAGGAGGCTGGCGAGCAGCACGCCGATGGCGAAGGTGATCAGCACCGTCAGCAGCGCGAAGGACACGTTCCACGCGAAAATCCGGAAGAACGGCGAGCGGATTTTCGGGTTGCCGAGGATCTGGCGGAAATTGGCGAAGCCGACGCGGACGCGCCAGCCGGGGCCGACGGTTTCGCCGGTATCCTGGTCCACGTAGCTGCCGAGGGCGGCGTCGGGGACGAGGAAGCGGCCGTCGTGCTGGTTGACGAGGACGCCGCCGTCGGCGAGCCGCCAGAGGGGCTCGCGGGTGCCGAGGGCGCGGAGGGAGACGGGGCGGAGGGGCCAGGGGGCGTCGCCGGGAGGGGCGAAGCGGGCGCGGTTGAACCAGGGGCGGGCGTCGACGATGCCGCGGAGGTCGAGGGCGGGGTCGGCGGGGAGGGCGTCGGCGGGTTCGAGGGCGATGGGAGGGGAGGCGGGGTCGGCCGTGTCGGCGGGCAGGAAGGGGCGGGAGACGAGGAATCCGCCGGTGTCCGACGGGATGGCGATGCGGTAGCGGCCGTCGGCTTCGGGATGGAGCGTGAAGGGGTGGCGGGCGGCATCGGGCGTCCAGAAATCGCGCATGAACCACTCCTGGACGCGGGCCTGGTCGAAGAGGTGCGAGCCGGAGAAGTTGGTGAAGGCGATGTAAAGGGTGTAGAGCAGGGGGAGGAGGACGAAGAGCGCGAAGGTGGCCAGGCCGGGAAGGAGGTAGCGTGCGGCGAACGTGCGGCGCGAGGAATAGACCCACGCGACGAGGAGCGTGCCCGCGAAAAAGACCGTTCCGATGCCCGCGGCCCCGTCGCGGACCATGGTCCAGGCGAGCACGGCGGCGGCGGCGACGATGGCCAGCCAGGCGATTTTGGAAAAGAGGTCTTTCATGGGCGGCTCTCCATGCGTTCGGCGGCGTTGCGCAGGGCGTCTTCCGGCGTTGCGCGGAAGGTGGTGATGGTGGAAAGGGCGGATTCCATCGCGCTCCAGAAAAGGCCCATCTGGGGGATGTTGGGCATGAGTTCGCCGACTTCGACGTTCTTCATGGTGCCCGTGATGCGTTCGTCGCCGGCGAGGGTGTCGTAGAACGAGCGGAGGGCGGGGACGCCGATCGGGACGTGGCGGTCCATCGCGGCGAGGCCCTCGGGCGTGTCGAGCCAGTTTTCGAGGAATTCCTGGGCCAGGTCGAGGTTCGGACTCGCCCGGTTGAGCATCGCGCCGAGGACGCCGACGAACGGCCGCGCGGGCTTCCCTCCGATGCCGGGAATGGTGGTCACGCCGAAATCGATGCCGTTTTTGGCGAGGTTGGCCCATGCAAAGGGGCCGGAAACGAACATCGCGACCTCCCCGCCGTTCATCTTGGCTTCCGCGACGGAGTAGCTGAGGGAGGAGGGCAGGGTGCCGTTGCGGAGGAGTTCCACGATGGCCGCGGCCCCGGCGACGGCTCCGGGCGACGCCACGCCGATGTCGGACGTGTCGTAGCCGCCGTCCGGCGTGCGGCCGTAGATGTAGCCGCCGTCCGAGGCGAGGATGCCCCAGGTGAAGTAGGAATTGTTGTAGTCCCACATGATGGGGAGCGCGCCCTTGGCGGCGAGGGGTGCGGCGAGCGCGGCGCAGTCCGCGAGGTCGCGGGGAATTTCCTCTCCCGAAATCAAGGCCTTGTTGTAGATCAGGCCCGTGGTTTCCATGGCGAGCGGATAGCCCCAGCGGCGGCCGCGGTGGGTGAAGGCGTCCCATGCCTTCGGGAAGATGCCTTCCGCGAACGCGGGGTCGGGATCGATCGGCATCAGGAGTCCCACGTCGGCCCATTCGCCGAGGCGGTCGTGCGCCCAGATCATGATGTCGGGGCCGTTGCCGCCGCGCGCCGCCTGGAAGAATTTGTCCGGCGCGCCTTCGGGGTGTTCGACCTTGACGGGCACGCCGGTGGCTTCGGTGAAGGCGCGGCCGGTTTCGGCGATGCCCTCGTAGCCCTTGTCGCCGTTGATCCAGACGAGGAGCGACCCGTTGGACCAGGCACCGGCGAAACAAGGAAGGAAGAGGAGAAAGGCGAAGAAGAAACGGCGGGAAAAGTTCACGGGACGGCCGGGGTCAGGGCAGGATGGCGCGGAAGGCGGCTTCGCGGGCGGCGAGGTCGGCCTTCGTCACGTCCTTCAGGCGTTCGATGCCGAAGGCTTCGCAGGTGAAGGAGGCGAGGCAGGTGGCGTTGACGAGGGCCTGCTTGAGCGTGGCGGCGTCCAGGTTGCCGGCGGCGGCGACGGTACCGACGATTCCGGCGGAGAAGGTGTCGCCCGCGCCGGTGGGGTCGGCGAGCCGTTCGAGGGGCCAGGCGGGGATGGCGGCGTAGAAGTCGCGGCCCATGAGGAAGGCGCCGTGCTCGCCCTTCTTGACGAGCGCGTACCGAGGTCCCATCGCGAGGATGTCGCGGGCGCCCCGGAGCAGGGAATCCTTCCCCGTCAGCTCGCGGGTTTCGTGTTCGTTGATGATGAGCATGTCCACGCGGGGGATGACCTTCATCAAGTCGTCGCGGGTCTGGTCGATCCAGAGGTTCATGGTGTCGAGGAGGGTGAAGCGGGGGGCTTCCATCTGGTCGAGGACCTTGGCCTGGAGGGCGGGGGCGATGTTGCCGAGGCAGAGGCAGGGGCTCTTGCGGTAGGCCTCCGGCAACACCGGGTCGAAGTCCGCGAAGACGTTTAGTTCGGTGCAGTTGGTGGTGCGGTTGTTCATGTCGGCGTCGTAGGTGCCGTCCCAGTGGAAGGTCTTGCCGTCCGCCACCCGTTCGAGGCCGGCGAGGTCGACGCCCGCGCCGCGGAAGACGTCGAGGTAGGCTTCCGGGAAATCGCCGCCGACCACGCCGACGAGGCCCGTGCGGGCGAGCAGGGCGCAGGCGGTCGCGGTGTAGCTGGCGGACCCGCCCATCAGCTTCGGGCGCTTGCCGGCGGGGGTTTCGATGCTGTCGAAGGCGATGGATCCGACGACGACGACATCCGGGGTTTCCGTTCCGTTCATGGGGGCTCCTTCAGGCGCGCGGCGCTCCGGCCGCGAGGGTTTCTTCGACGATGCCGCAGAGGGCGTGGACGATCATGGCGTGGCCTTCCTGAATCCGCGCGGTGGTGGAGGAGGAAGAGACGCACAAAAGGATGTCGGCGAGCGGCGCGAGGCGGCCGCCGTCCTTGCCCGTCAGCGCCACCACGAGGGCGCCGGCGGCGCGCGCGGCCTCCGCCGCGCGGCAGACGTTCGCCGCGTTGCCGCTGGTGGAGATGGCCAGGAGCACGTCGCCGGGACGCGCGAGGGCCTCAACCTGCTTGGAAAAGACCTGCTCGTAGGCGTAGTCGTTGGCGATCGAGGTCAGCACGGAGCTGTCCACCGTCAGCGCCACCGCCGCGTAGGGGCGGCGTTCCAGCTGGAAGCGGTTGACCAGTTCCGCCGCGAAATGCTGCGCATCCGCCGCGCTGCCTCCGTTGCCGCAGGCGAGGACCTTCCCGCCTTTCGCGATGGAGGCGGCCATGGCGGCCGCCGCCTCTTCCACCGCGCCGCGCAGGCGGCCGGTCACTTCGTCTGCCACCGCCCGGTGTTCCGTACAGAATTTCAGCCAGTCCATTGCCGTTCCCCCTTTATTTAGCGGCCGGGCCGGATTTCGTCCACTTCCACGGCCACGCCGCGCAGGTCGCAGGAGCCGAGGTGTTCCGCGAGCAGTTCCTTCACCCGCGCCTGCAACAGGCGGCAGAGTTCCGGAATCTGCGTCCCTTCCTTCACGCCGATCTTCATCGCCACGGAAAGCGCCCCGGCGTCCACCTCGAGGGCGGTCCGGAGCGAGATGACGGCGGCGAATTCGCCCTTGATGCCGTCGAGGTATTTCTGCACCGCCTCGGTGTCCACGCCGATCCGGCCGTCCGCGTTGTCGAACATCACGAGCGGGCGCTTGCGGCTCCAGCGGATTCCGGAAAGCAGGAACCCGAGCAGCAACAGCAGCAGGACGGTGCCCGCGAAAATCCACCATCCGGGGGCGGCGCCCTGGAAGTGCCCGACGCCTTCGGCGACGAAGTTGCGTTGGCCGGCGCTGGCCACCAGCGCCCCGCCCGCGGCCGCGGCGAGCAGGCAGAGAAACAGACCGAGGATGAAATGCAATGCCTTCATGGGGACCTCCTGGAACTTTCCGCCACTTTACACGCCGTTTCCGCCCTGCGCCATCCAAAAACGACCCCCCGCGGACAAAGGTTGCGGAACGGGGGAAAAGAGCCGCGGATGGACGCAAACGGACGCGAAGGTGAGCACCGTTCCCCGCGTCTCCGCGCGGGTTCCGATGCAAAGCATTCCGAGGGATGCGGTTCCGGCGTGGCGGGGGCCAACCGGGGCAGTTGGCGGCAACGGAAAAGGGCGTTGCGGGGCGGGACGGGAAAATGGGGGTTGACAGGGAAGGGGAAACTGGTATGGTGCGCCGCGTTTTCCGGGATGTCGGTAAACGTTCCGGGAAACGTTCCAATACTGTTTTTGCAGGTCTAGCGCTTCTCCGAGCCTCTACGGAAAACCCTACGGTTCGGCGAGGTGTGTTCTTGCAATACGGCGGAAGCCGGACAAGACGGGATGCGGAGAAGGAAGCCTGTGTAGCTCAGTCGGTAGAGCACGTCCTTGGTAAGGACGAGGTCAGCGGTTCAATCCCGCTCGCAGGCTCCAGTTTCCGGAACGGAACGCCACCCTTTAAAACAAACCAACAACAACACGCAGAGGAGAATTCCCCATGGCCAAAGAGAAATACGAACGGACGAAACCGCACGTCAACGTCGGCACCATCGGTCACGTCGACCACGGCAAAACCACGCTGACCGCCGCCATCACCTACATCCAGAGCCTCAAGGGCCTGGCCAACTACATCAGCTACGACCAGGTCGCCAAGGCTTCCGAGAGCCAGGGCCGCCGCGACAAGACGAAGATCCTGACGATCGCCACGAGCCACGTCGAATACGAAAGCGCCACGCGCCACTACGCGCACGTGGACTGCCCGGGACACGCGGACTACATCAAGAACATGATCACCGGCGCCGCCCAGATGGATGGCGCGATCCTCGTGGTCAGCGCTTCCGACGGTCCGATGCCCCAGACCCGCGAACACATCCTGCTCGCCCGCCAGGTCGGCGTGCCCGCCATCGTCGTCTTCCTGAACAAGGTGGACACGGTGGACGATCCCGAACTGCTGGACCTCGTCGAAATGGAAATCCGCGAGCTCCTCAACAAGTACGAGTTCCCCGGCGACGACACCCCGATCATCCGCGGCAGCGCCCTCAAGGCCCTGCAGACGACCGACCCGAACAGCCCGGACGCGGCCTGCATCCAGGAGCTGATGGACGCCCTCGACGCGTTCGTGAAGGAACCCGTCCGCCCCGTGGACCAGCCCTTCCTGATGCCGATCGAAGACGTGTTCTCCATCGAAGGCCGCGGCACCGTGGTGACCGGCCGCGTCGAACGCGGTGTCATCAAGGTCAGCGACGACGTCGAAATCGTCGGCCTGCGCGACACGCAGAAGACGGTGGTGACGGGCGTGGAAATGTTCCGCAAGCTGCTCGACCAGGGCCAGGCCGGCGACAACATCGGCTGCCTGCTCCGCGGCACGAAGAAGGAAGACGTGGAACGCGGCCAGGTGCTGGCGAAGCCCGGCACGATCACCCCGCACAAGCACTTCCTGGCGAACGTGTACGTGCTGAGCAAGGACGAAGGCGGGCGCCACACCCCGTTCTTCAAGGGCTACCGCCCGCAGTTCTACTTCCGCACGACCGACGTGACGGGCGACGTGACCCTGCCGGAAGGCGTCGAGATGGTCATGCCCGGCGACAACGTGTCGATGGAAGTGAAGCTCCTCACCCCGATCGCGATGGAGAAGAACATGCGCTTCGCCATCCGCGAAGGCGGCCGCACGGTCGGCGCCGGCGTGGTGACGGAGATCAAGGAGTAAGGACGGAAGCGGCCTCCGCCGCGGGGATTCCCCGCGGCGGGAGCCGGAACGCGAACCGGAGGATTCCATGCCCAGGGAAATCGTTCAACTGGCTTGCACCGAATGCAAGCGGAAGAATTACGTGAACAGCCGCAACAAGAAGACGAAGACGGAACGTCTTGAGCTCAAGAAGTACTGTCCGACGGAGCGGAAGCACACGGTCCACCGCGAGGTGAAATAGGCAGGGCATCCGCCGAAACGCGGCACGGCACCCGACGGAAGGCAGGTCAGTAGCTCAATTTGGCAGAGCACCGGTCTCCAAAACCGGTTGTTGGGGGTTCGAGTCCCTCCTGACCTGCCAGTTTTCCGGCGGAACGGAAGAAACGGACATCCGGAACGGAATCAGACGACATGAGCAAAATGGGCAATGCATTCAGCGGCATCGGCCGTTTCTGCGGGGAAGTCTCCGCGGAATTGAAGAAATGCGCCTGGCCGACGTGGCCGGAGCTGTTCGATTCGACGGTGATGCTGATCATCTCCGTGACGTTGCTGGCGGCGCTTGTCGCGGTTTACGACGTGGTGCTGCGCGAACTGGTCAAGCTGGCGGTGTAGCATGGAAAAGCAGTGGTACGTGTTGCATGCCCTGAGCGGCCAGGAGGCCAAGGCCCGGGACAACATCCTCAAGCGGATCCAGCTGGAGGAGATGCAGGACTACATCGGCGAAGTGCTGATTCCCACGGAAAAGGTCGCGGAGACGAAGAACGGCAAGAAGACCGTCACCACGCGGAAGTTCTTCCCGGGCTACATCCTCATCGAGATGGCGCTCTACGACGAAAACCGGCAGCTGCTCCCGAAGCCGTGGGCGTTCATGCAGGACACCCCGGGCATCATCGGGTTCATCGGCGGCGACCGGCCGGTGGCGCTCCGTCCGGACGAAGTGGCCTCGGTCCAGAGCCAGATGACCGAACGCACGGCGAACGTGGGGACGAAGGTGACCTTCGAGCCGGGCGAATCGGTGCGCATCACGGACGGCGCGTTCATCGGGATGGCGGGGCTGGTGGAGGAAGTCTCCCCGGAACGCGGCAAGCTGAAAGTTTCCGTTTCGATTTTCGGCCGCACGGCTTCGGTGGAATTCGAATATTGGCAGGTTGAGAAGGGCGAATAGGCCCGGAGGACATTATGGCGAAAAAAGTCACAGGCATCGTTAAACTGCAGATTCCGGCCGGGCAGGCGAACCCCGCGCCGCCGGTGGGCCCCGCGCTGGGCCAGCAGGGCGTGAACATCATGCAGTTCTGCAAGGCGTTCAACGCCGCCACGCAGTCGCAGGCCGGGATGGTCATCCCCGTGGTGATCACGGTCTATCAGGACAAGAGCTTCACGTTCATCACCAAGAGCCCCCCGGCGGCCGTCCTCCTGAAGAAGGCGGCGGGCATCGCGAAGGGGTCGGGGACGCCGAACAAGGAGAAGGTGGGGAAGGTGACGAAGGCGCAACTGCTGGAAATCGCGAAGACGAAGCAGAAGGACCTGAACGCGAGCGACCCGGAACACGCCATCCGCATGGTGGCGGGCACGGCGCGCAGCATGGGCATCGAAGTGACGGAGTAGTCCGATGGCAACGCATGGCAAGAAATACCGGAAAACGGTCGAGAAGATCGACGCCGAAACCCTCTACACGCTGGAAGGCGCGATCAAGTTCCTGAAAGAGAACCAGACCACGAAGTTCGATTCGACGGCGGAAATCGCCTTCCGCCTCGGCGTGGACCCGACGAAGAGCGACCAGGCCGTTCGCGGCACGGTGACGCTGCCCTTCGGGACCGGCAAAAAGGTGACCGTGCTCGTGTTCGCGAACGGCCCGGCGGCCGATGCGGCCCGCGAGGCCGGCGCCGATTTCGTCGGCTACGAAGACATGCTCGAGAAGGTCAAGGGCGGCTTCACCGGGTTCGACGTGGCGATTGCGACGCCGGACGCGATGAAGGAAGTCCGCAAGCTTGGCAAAGTGCTCGGTCCCCGCGGCCTGATGCCGAACCCGAAGACCGGCACGGTGAGCGACGACACGGCGAGCGCCGTGAAGGCATGCAAGGCGGGCCGCGTGGAATACCGCATGGACCGCAACGGGAACGTGATGGTGCCGTTCGGCAAGATGTCGTTCGAAGCGGACGCCCTCAAGGGCAACGCGCGGGCGGTCATCGACGCGCTGATTGCGGCCCGTCCTTCGGCGGCCAAGGGCGTCTACATCAAGCGGACGACCGTCAGCTCCACGATGGGCCCCGGCCTGCGCATCGACCCGCGCGAAATCGCCTAACCCCCGGAAGAGAAAGGCAAGACCATGAGACCCGAGAAAATCGCGATCGCGAAGGAAATCCAGGACCAGCTGGCGGACGCCCAGTTCGCCATCCTCGTCGATTTCACCAAGATGAACACCGTGAACACGGCCGAACTGCGCGGCAAGCTCCGCGAGAGCGGCAGCCGGTTCCAGGTGGTGCCGAACCGCCTGTTCCGCACCGTGGCCAAGGAGCTGGGCTGGGACGGGCTCGACCCGTACCTGGTCGGCCCGACGGCCATCGTGAGCGGCGCGGGCGACGCGGCGGAGGCCGCGAAGGCCCTCAAGGAATTCATCCGCACGGCGAAAGTGGCGTCGGTCAAGGCCGGCTACATGGAGAAGCGCGTGCTGGCGCCCGCGGACGTGGACACCATCGCTTCGCTGCCGCCGAAGAAGGTCATGCAGGGCATGCTGGTCGGCACCATCGCCGCCCCGATGTCCAACCTGGTCGGCGTGTTCAGCCAGAAGCTGGCGAGCCTGGTCTACGTGCTCAAGGCGGCCGCGGACAAGAAGAACGGCACCGCCGCCTGAAGCGCGGAAGCAAAGATTTAAGACAACAACAACCCCCAACCCGGAGTAATCCATCCCATGAGCGAAGAAATCAAACTTGAAGGCAAAATGGCAGAATTCGTGGACTGGATCGAGACGATCAGCGTTCTCGAGCTGTCCCAGCTGGTGAAGGCCCTGGAAGAGCGCCTGGGCGTGAGCGCCGCGGCCCCCGTGGCCGTCGCCGCCGCCCCCGCCGCCGCCGGTGCCGCCGCCGCGGCCGAAGAGAAGACGGAATTCACCGTCGAGCTGACCGAAGTCGGCGCCCAGAAGATCGGCGTCATCAAGGTCGTCCGCGAGATCACCGGCCTCGGCCTGAAGGATGCCAAGGACCTGGTCGAAGGCGCGCCGAAGGCGATCAAGGAAAACATCGCCAAGGACGAAGCCGAGACGATCAAGAAAAAGCTTGAAGAGGCTGGCGCCAAAGTCACCATCAAGTAGTCCGGCGCGCATTGCCGGGTGAACGACGCCCCGGGTCGCACGAGGAAACGTGCGCCCCGGGTGCGCCCGCGTATCCGCATCCAAGGGGGGGACGGGGGATGGGCGGTGCATCCCCCACCGCAATGGAAGGAATGGTGACGACATGGTGGACAGACTCAATTTCGGCAAACTCTCCGACGTAATCGACTTGCCGGATCTCATCGAGATCCAGACCAAGTCCTACCGCGATTTCCTGCAGATGGACGTCCCCCCGCAGAAGCGGGCGGACATCGGCCTGCAGGCCGCGTTCCGCGAGGTGTTCCCGGTGGAAAGCTACGACGGGAACGTGCGGCTGGAGTTCGTGAAATACGAAATCAAGCCGCCGAAACAGACGGAGCTGGAGTGCCTGCGCGAGGGCGAGAGCTTCACCGCGGCCCTGCACGTCACTTTCCGCCTTCGCTGCCGCGACGAAAACGGGCAGGACGAAGTCCGCGAAGAGGACGTCTTCATGGGCGAAGTGCCGCTGATGACGCCGCAGGGGACGTTCGTGATCAACGGCGCCGAGCGCGTGATCGTGAGCCAGCTGCACCGCAGCCCGGGCATCTCGTTCGAGCAGAGCGTCCACGCGAACGGCACGATCCTGCATTCCTTCCGCATCATTCCGGACCGCGGCAGCTGGGTGGAAGTCCAGTTCGACACCGCGGAACTGCTGAACATCTACCTCGACCGCAAGAAACGCCGCCGGAAATTCCCGGTGACGACCTTCCTGCGGGCGCTGGGCTACGGGACGGACGAGGAACTCCTCGGCCTGTTCTACCGCATTTCCCAGGTGGACATCACGCGCCTGAAACCCGAACAGCTCGGGCCGCTGGTGACGCTCAAGGACGTTTCCGCGCCGGACAGCCAGGTCGTGATCGTCCGCAAGTTCGAGCCGCTGACGCCGGAGCTGGTCAAGCAGCTGAAGGCGGACGGCATCAAGACGCTGGACGTGGTGGACGTCTCCTTCGACGAAGGGACGTTCCTCAAGACGGTCAAGAAGGACCCGATTCCCGACAAGGACGAGGCCCTCAAGGAAATCTACCGCCGCCTGCGCCCGGGCGACCCGCCGACGACCTCGAACGCGAGCAGCCTGCTGAAGCGCACCTTCTTCGATCCGCGCCGCTACAACCTCGGGCGGGTGGGGCGCTACAAGATCCAGCAGAAGCTGGGCGGGGATCCCTCGAACGAGTCGCGCATCCTCGACAACGAAGATTTCGTCAAGGCCATCCGCTACCTGCTCCGCCTGAAACACGGCGAAGGGACGACGGACGACATCGACCACCTCGGCAGCCGCCGCGTCCGCACGGCCGGCGAACTGCTGGAAAACCAATGCCACGTGGGCCTGGCGCGCACCGAGCGGCTGGTCCGCGAGCGCATGACGGTGTTCGACACGAAGGCGGAGAAGATGACGCCGCAGAAGCTGGTGAACCCGAAGGCGCTGGCGGCGGTGATCCGCGACTTCTTCGGCCGGAGCCAGCTGAGCCAGTTCATGGACCAGACCAATCCCTTGTCGGAGCTGACGCACAAGCGGCGCCTCTCCGCGCTGGGGCCCGGCGGCCTGTCGCGCGAACGCGCGGGCTTCGAGGTCCGCGACGTGCACTCCAGCCACTACGGCCGCATCTGCCCGATCGAAACGCCGGAAGGTCCGAACATCGGCCTGATTTCCTCGCTTTCGATGTACGCGCGGGTCAACGAATTCGGCTTCATCGAGACGCCCTACCGCCGCGTGGTGGACGGGGTGGTGACGGACACGGTGGACTACCTGACCGCGAACGAGGAGGAAGTCTACGCGATCGCCCAGGCGAACGCGCCGCTGACGCCGGACAACCGCTTCGTGCGCGAGACGGTGGCGGGCCGCTACGGCGGGGAATTCCTCGAAATCGCGGCGGACCGCATCCAGTACATGGACGTGTCGCCGAAGCAGGTCGTTTCGGTGGCCGCGGGCCTGATCCCCTTCCTGGAGCACGACGACGCGAACCGCGCGCTGATGGGCGCGAACATGCAACGCCAGGCCGTGCCGCTCCTCCATCCGGAGGCGCCGTTCGTCGCCACGGGCATCGAAGGCCAGGTGGCGCGCGACAGCCGCATCATGGTCATCGCCGAGGAACCGGGCATCGTCGCTTCGGTGGCGGCGGACCACGTGCTGGTTTCGAAGGACGGGACCGTTCCGACGCGCAAGACGCCGGCGGGCGACTACCGGAACTACGAGCTGCGCAAGTTCATGCGCTCGAACGCCGGAACCTGCATGAACCAGAAGCCGATCGTGAAGGTCGGCCAGAAGGTCAAGAAGGGCGACGTGCTGGCGGACGGTCCGCTGACGTGCGGCGGCGAGCTTTCGCTGGGCCGCAACGTGCTGGCGGCGTTCATGCCCTGGTGCGGCTACAACTTCGAAGACGCGATCCTGATCAACGAGCGCCTCGTGGGCGAAGACGTGTTCACCTCGCTGCACATCGAGGAATTCGAGTGCGGCGCGCGCGACACGAAGCTCGGTCCCGAGGAAATCACGCGCGACATCCCGAACGTGGGCGAGGAACAGCTGAAGAACCTCGGCCTGGACGGCGTGATCCGCGTGGGCGCGGAAGTGAAGCCCGGCGACATCCTCGTCGGCAAGATCACGCCGAAGAGCGAAACCGAACTCGCGCCGGAAGAGAAGCTCCTCCGGGCGATCTTCGGCGAAAAGGCGAAGGACGTGCGCGACACCTCGCTGACGGTCCCGAGCGGCACCTACGGCGTGGTCATGGCCGTCAAGACGACGGCGCGCGACCTGCCGAAGGCCCAGAAGGCGACCCTGGCCGACCGGAAGCGCCAGCAGAAGGCCAAGCTGGACGACTACACGCGCCGCGAGGAAGAAATCCGCGCAGACCTGACGGACGCCCTCTCGAACATCCTGCTGGGCGAGAAGATTCCGCTCGACGTGGTGAACGCGCAGACGGGCGACGTCATCATCCCCGCCTACCGGAAAATCACCAAGACGCTCCTGCGCAAGCTCGCGGCGGCGGCCGACGTGATTTCCATCGACCCGAGCCCGATCCAGCAGAAGATTTCGAGCATCATCGGCGAATACAGCAACAAGTTCGCGCAGCTGCGGGCGGAGAAGGAAGACCTCATCCTCCGCCAGGAAAGCGGCGAGGACACCGAGCAGGGCATCATCAAGCAGGTGAAGGTCTTCATCGCCAGCAAGAAGAAGCTCGGCGTCGGCGACAAGATGTCCGGCCGCCACGGCAACAAGGGCGTGGTCGCGCGCATCCTGAAGGAAGAGGACATGCCGTTCCTCCCGGACGGGACGCCGGTCGACATCGTGCTTAACCCCCTGGGCGTGCCTTCCCGCATGAACGTGGGGCAGGTGCTGGAAACGCACCTGGGCATCGCGTGCAAGATCCTCGGCCTCCACGCGGCGACGCCGGTGTTCGACGGTTGCCCCGAAGAGAAGATCTGGGAGCTGATGGCGAAGGCGGGGCTGGATTCCGACGGCAAGACGGTGCTCTACGACGGGCGCACGGGCGAGCCGTTCGACCAGCGCGTCGTGGTGGGCGTGATGTACATGCTCAAGCTGCATCACCTGGTCAGCGACAAGATCCACGCCCGCGCGGTCGGCCCCTACAGCCTGGTCACCCAGCAGCCGCTGGGCGGCAAGGCGCAGTACGGCGGCCAGCGCTTCGGCGAAATGGAAGTGTGGGCCATGGAAGCCTACGGCGCGGCCTACGCGTTGCAGGAAATCCTCACCGTCAAGAGCGATGACGTGGCGGGCCGCACGCGCATCTACGAATCCATCGTCAAAGGCAGCAATTCGTTGGACGCCGGCATCCCGGAATCCTTCAACGTGCTGATGAAGGAGATCCAGAGCCTGGCCCTGGACATCCGCGTCCAGCGCGGCGAGGCCTAGGCCTCCCCGCGCCGGACCCCCGTTTCCCGACAGCCGCACCGAGAGGAGCAACAACATGAGCGAAAAAGAAGAAGCCGCCAAGAACGCGTCCCAGAACAGCTTCGATTACGTCACCATCACGCTCGCGTCGCCGGAGACGATCCGGTCGTGGAGCCACGGCGAGGTGCGGAACCCGGAGACGATCAACTACCGGACCTTCAAGCCGGAGAAGGGCGGCTTGTTCTGCGAGCGCATCTTCGGGCCGACGAAGGACTGGGAATGCTCCTGCGGCAAGTACAAGCGCATCAAGCACAAGAACGTGATCTGCGACCGTTGCGGCGTGGAAGTGACGCTGGCGAAGGTCCGCCGCGAACGCATGGGCCACATCGAGCTGGCCGTGCCGGTGAGCCACCTGTGGTTCTTCAAGTGCCTGCCGAGCCGGTTGGGCCTGGTCATGGACATGACCGGCCGCGAGCTGGAACGGGTGCTCTACTACGAGGACTACATCGTGGTCGACCCGGGCGACACGCCGCTGAAGGAAAAGCAGCTGCTGAGCGAGGACGAATACCGCGAAGCGCTCGACAAGTACGGCGAGAGCTTCATCGCGAAGATGGGCGCCGAAGGGGTCCGCGACATCCTCGCGAAGATCGACCTCGACGAAGAGCTCGAACGCCTCGAGGACGAAATGTCCCACACGCGCTCCAAGCAGACGCGCAAGAAACTGACCAAGCGCATGAAGATCATGGAATCCTTCCGCGTGAGCCACTCGCGGCCGGAATGGATGATCCTGCAGGTGCTGCCGGTGATTCCGCCCGACCTGCGCCCGCTGGTCCCGCTGGAGGGCGGCCGTTTCGCCACGAGCGACCTGAACGACCTCTACCGCCGCGTCATCAACCGCAACAACCGCCTGCGCAGTTTGCTCCAGCTCAAGACGCCGGACGTCATCGTCCGCAACGAGAAGCGCATGCTGCAGGAAGCGGTGGACGCGCTCTTCGACAACGGCCGCCACGGCCGCCCGATCACGGGCCCCGGCGGGCGCGCGCTGAAGTCGCTGGCCGACATGCTCAAGGGCAAGCAGGGGCGTTTCCGCCAGAACCTGCTCGGCAAGCGCGTCGACTACTCCGGCCGCTCCGTCATCGTCATCGGCCCGACCCTCAAGATGAACCAGTGCGGCCTGCCGAAGAAGATGGCCCTCGTGCTCTTCGAGCCGTTCATCATCCGCAAGCTCAAGGCGATGGGCGTGGTGCACACCGTCCGCAGCGCGAAGAAGATGATCGACCGCGAGGAGGACATCGTCTGGGACATCCTCGAAGAGGTCACCCGCGGCCACACCGTGATGCTGAACCGCGCGCCGACGCTGCACCGCCTCTCCATCCAGTCGTTCGAGCCGGTCCTGATCGAGGGCGAGGCCATCCGCCTGCACCCGCTGGTCTGCACGGCCTACAACGCGGACTTCGACGGCGACCAGATGGCGGTCCACATCCCGCTGTCGGTCGAGGCGCAGATGGAAAGCAAGCTCATCATGCTTTCCACGAACAACATCTTCTCGCCTTCCAGCGGCAAGCCGATCACCACGCCCACGCAGGACATCGCGCTGGGCTGCTACTACCTGACGGTCGATTCGCAGGCCGACCGCCTGCGCGGCAAGCAGCCGAAGCCCGAAGGCACCATCGAGCACCTGCCCATCTTCCGCGACGCGGACGAAGTGCACACGGCGTTCGACGAAGGCGTGCTGACGCTCCACCAGCGCATCCGCTTCAAGAACCCGGACTACCAGGCCGCGACGAAATACGGCGTTTCCGACGCTTCCGTGATCACGACCACGCCGGGCCGCGTCTTCTTCAACGAAATCTGGCCCGCGGGCATGGGCTTCTGCAACTTCCCGGTGCCGAAGAAGAAACTCGAAGAGCTGATCTGGTACTGCTACCAGCTCTCCGGCCACGACGAAACGGTCGCCACGCTCGACCGCGTCAAGTCCCTCGGCTTCGAGTCCGCCACCCGCGCCGGCATCTCCATCGGCATCGCGGACATGATCGTCCCGCAGGAAAAGGCCAAGACCATCGATGCGGCGCGCAAGCAGCTGGCCGAGGTCGATTCCCAGTACCGCAAGGGCGTCATCACCGACGGCGAGCGCTACAACAAGATCATCGACATCTGGACGCACGCCACCGACGAAATCGCCTCGTTCATGTTCGCCGCGATGAACAACAACGCCGGCAAGGACGACGTGAACCCGCTGTTCATGATGGTCGATTCCGGCGCCCGCGGCAACCGCCAGCAGATCCGCCAGCTGGCGGGCATGCGCGGCCTGATGGCGCGTCCTTCCGGCGAAATCATCGAGCGCCCGATTCTCGCGAACTTCCGCGAAGGCCTGAGCGTGTTCGAATACTTCATCTCCACGCACGGCGCCCGCAAGGGTCTGGCCGACACGGCGCTGAAGACGGCCGAATCCGGCTACATGACCCGCAAGCTCGTCGATGTCGCGCAGGACGTGATCATCGGCGAAGAGGACTGCGGCACCCTCAACGGCATCGAGGTCCACGCCATCATGCAGGGCGACGACGAACTCGTCCCGCTCTCGCAGCGCATCCTCGGCCGCACGGCGGTGGACGACGTGAAGGACCCGGTGACGGGCGAAATCCTCGTCGCGGCCGGGCAGGAAATCGACGAACGCGTCGCGGCGGCCATCCGCCGGGCCGAGCTCGAATCGGTGAAGATCCGCTCCGTGCTGACGTGCGAATCGAAGCGCGGCATCTGCGCGAAGTGCTACGGCCGGAACCTCGCCTACGGGCGCCCGGTCGCCCTCGGCGAATCCGTCGGCATCATCGCCGCCCAGTCCATCGGCGAACCCGGCACGCAGCTGACGATGCGGACCTTCCACATCGGCGGCACCGCGGCGGCCACCTTCAAGCAGCCGGAAATCCTCCTGGGCCACGACGGCCAGCTCCGCTACACCGACATCCGCCTGGTGCCGGGGCAGGAAGCCGGGACGTTCATCGTCCTCAACAAGAACGGCACGGTCGCCGTCATGGAAGACGGCCGCGAGGTCGAGACCCACACCATTCCGCTCGGATCCGTCCTCTACCTCGCCGACGGCGCGGCCGGCAAGAAGGGCGCCCTGCTCGCGAAGTGGGACCCCTACAACGTCCCGATCCTTACCGAATTCACCGGCAAGGTGGACTTCCGCGACTTCATCCCGAACGTCACGTACCGCCGCGAAAAGGACGAGGCGACCGGGCTGGAACAGATCGTCGTCTTCGAACACAAGGACGAAATCCACCCGCAGGTCGTCATCCGCGACGAAAACGACCCGAAGAACATCCTCGCCACCTACACCATCCCCGCCGGGGCGCACGTGGAAGTGGAGAAGGGCGACCTCCTCACCGCCGGCGCCGTGCTCGCGAAGACCCCCCGCAAGCAGGCCCGCACGAAGGACATCACCGGCGGTCTGCCCCGCATCGCGGAACTCTTCGACGCGCGCTTGCCGAAGGACGCCGCCGAAATTTCCAAGATCGACGGCATCGTCGAAAAGGCCCCGAACTCCCGCGGCAAGCGCCGCGTGATCGTCCGCGACCCCGTCACCGGCGACGCCGAAGAGCACCTGATTCCGCTGAACAAGCACCTGGTGGTCTACGAAGGCGACCACGTCCGCAAGGGCCAGTCGCTGACGGAAGGTCCCGCCATCCCGCAGGAAATCCTGGACGTCTGCGGTCCGCAGGAACTGCAGGAATACCTGCTCAACGAGGTGCAGGAGGTATACCGCCTCCAAGGCGTCGAAATCAACGACAAGCACATCGAGATCATCGTCCGCCAGATGCTCCGCAAGGTCCGCATCGTCGAACCCGGCGACACGGGCTTCCTCTGGGGCGAGCAGGTCGAACGCCAGACGTTCCAGCAGGTCAACCAGCGCATCGCGGAAGAAGGCGGCACCCCCGCCGAAGCCACGCCGGTGCTGCTGGGCATCACGAAGGCCTCTCTGGAAACGGAAAGCTTCATCTCCGCGGCCTCCTTCCAGGACACCACCCGCATCCTCACCGACGCGGCGACCCTGGCCCGCACCGACCACCTGCGCGGGTTCAAGGAGAACGTGATCATGGGGCACGTCATTCCCGCGGGCACGGGCTTCCCGATGTACCGGAACATCAAGCTGGTGCAGCTCGGCGCGCCGATTCCGGAGGAAACGCCTCCGGCGGCCCCCGCGGCCGAAGCGGCGGAACCCGCCCTCCCGTAGCGCCTTTCCCGCCCCACCCGGCGGAATCCGGCGGCAATCCCGCCGGATTCTTTTTGTTTGCACGTCCGGGAGCGTACCGGGATGAAACCGCGGATGGACGGGAATGGAGCAGGGAAATCCACAAGAACACAAAGAAAGCCGCTTCGCGGACAAGAAAGGCTTTTGGGAAAAGAGATTGGGGAATGCGACGGTCCATCGCATTGCCCGCCGAAAGGGACCTGCTCCCAACGGATGCTTTCGGGCGGGAGGGGCAACGTCCTCGTTGCCCGCAGCATGGCCGAAAGGCTTGATTTCGGACGGGAAGGGCCGGGCTCCGTCCCGGCCGGTGCCGCAGGCAAATTGTTTGGCGGAATGGTTTGGATTTTTGAAGGGTAGGGGCCGACCGCCGGGCCGACTGTGGCACGACTGTGGCAACACAAGATTTTTTCTGCATCGAAAGCCATGAAAACCGCTGACGCGGATAGGGGAACCGCGAAAAAATACAAGAAACGCCGTCTGCGCCGGACCGTGGACGGCGGACGCGAAGCGGTACTTTTCGCGGACGGAATGCCCCGCGTGGCAGGTGGGCGGGAAATACCTTTCGGGGACGGCCATCCGGCAGGACTACCTCGAAACCGCCATCCGGTGGGTCTCCGGCGGGAACGTCGAGCGCTACATGGCCGCCCGCCAGCACGAGGCGAGCGCGGCGGACCTGTGGGCCTGGTTCCAGAACGTCGTCGCGTGGGTGAAGACCTATTTCCCGCGCTACCGCAAGGAGATGAAGTCGCCGGAGCGGGGAACGCTCTACAACGAGTTCAAGGAGCGGAAATACGACCCCGCCGCGCTGGAACGGGAGGTCGCGCGCCTGATGGCGGACGACGACGTGGGACGGAAGAGCGGCATCTACGAGTACCTCCTTTCGGGCGGGGAGCGGGAGAAGGCGCTCAACATCCGCGCGTTCACCGACTCGCAGAAGCGCGCGGCCTACGAGCGGCAGGAGGGCGTCTGCCCGAAGTGCGGCAAGCGGTTCGCGTTCGAAGAGATGGAAGGCGACCACGTCAAGCCGTGGCGCGAAGGCGGCCACACGGCACCGGACAACCTCCAGATGCTCTGCCGGGAATGCACCCGGCGAAAAGGGGCGAAGCAGGAGGAGACGCGGGGGGCGGGGCGGGTATGGGCTTGCGGGACGGGGCGGAATGGGGCATAGTCGCGGACGCGTTTTTCGTTACGAAAGGATTTCGCCATGCCGCTGAAATTGGAGTCGTTGCCGCAGTTCCACGGTCCGAAGGGGCCGGTGGTGTTGGTCATCATGGACGGGGTGGGCATCGGGAAGTACGAGGAGGGGGACTGCGTGCGGGTGGCGAACAAGCCGAACCTCGACTGGCTGGCGGCCAATGCGCTCGCCACGCAGCTGAAGGCCCACGGGCGCGCCGTCGGGATGCCGACGGACGCGGACATGGGCAACAGCGAAATCGGGCACAACGCCATCGGGTGCGGGCGGGTGTTCGACCAGGGGGCGGCGCTGGTGGGGAAGGCGGTGGCGGACGGTTCGCTGTTCCAGGGGCAGGGCTGGAAGGACGTGGCGGGGAACGTGCTGGCGAAGGGGAGCACGCTGCATTTCATCGGACTGTTTTCGGACGGGAACGTGCATTCGCACCTCGACCACCTCAAGGGGATGCTGGAAGAGGCGAAGCGGGAGGGCATCCGGCGGGTGCGGATCCACATCCTGCTGGACGGGCGCGACGTGCCGCCGACGTCGGCGCTGGACTATGTGCGGCCGTTCGAGGCGTTCCTGGCGGGGCTGAACGGGGACGGGTTCGATTTCGCGATTGCGTCGGGGGGCGGGCGGATGAACATCACGATGGACCGCTACGAGGCGAACTGGGACATGGTGGCGCGGGGGTGGGCGACGCACGTGAAGGGGGAGGGGCGGATGTTCGCGTCGGCTGAAGAGGCGATCGAGACGTTCCGGAAGGAAATCCCGGGGGTGCTGGACCAGGACCTGCCGGCGTTCGTGATCGCGCGGGACGGGGCGCCCTGCGGGGCGGTGCGGGACGGGGACAGCGTGGTGCTGTTCAACTTCCGGGGCGACCGGGCGATCGAGCTTTCGCGGGCGTTCGAGGCGGAGTCGTTCTCCTGCTTCGCGCGGGGGCCTCGGCCGGACGTGGTGTTCGCGGGGATGATGCAGTACGACGGGGACGCGGGGATTCCGGGGCGGTTCCTGGTGTCGCCTCCGGGCATCACGCGGACGATGGGGGAATACCTGGCGGACGCGGGGGTGCGGCAGCTGGCGATCAGCGAGACGCAGAAGTTCGGGCACGTGACGTATTTCTTCAACGGGAACCGGGCGGGGAAGTTCAACGAGGAACTGGAGGAATACGTGGAAATCCCGTCGGACATCGTGCCGTTCGAGGAGCGGCCGTGGATGAAATCGGCGGAAATCACGGACCGGGTGCTGGCGGAAATCCGCGCCGGCGCGGCGCGGTTCATCCGGCTGAACTACCCGAACGGGGACATGGTCGGGCACACGGGCGTGATTCCCGCGGTGCGGATCGCGGTGGAATCGGTGGACCTGCAGCTGGGGCGGCTGATGCGCGCGGTGGAGGAGGCGGGGGGCATCCTGGTGGTGACGGCCGACCACGGCAACAGCGACGACATGTACGAGCACGCGAAGGACGGCTCGGTGAAGACGGGGGCGGACGGGAAGCCGAAAGTCCGGACGGCGCATTCGCTCAACCCGGTCCCGGCCTTCGTCTACGACCCGAGCGGCTGCGCGAAGGCGCGGCTGGCGGACACGGAGGGGCTGGGGATTTCCTCGCTGGCGGCGACCTGCCTGAACCTGCTGGGGTTCGCGGCGCCGGAGGACTACGACCGCCCGATCGTGGCACTGGGCTGAACGGGCAAACGGAACACCGCAAACAGGAGAAAAGGAAACCATGGCTCCCGCATTCGACACGCACATCAAGACGCTGGGCGAACGCCGCTACGAATCCCCGCTGCGGCTCAACGAGATCAAGGACGACGAAATCGGCGATTTCGTCCCCGACGGGGCGAAAATCCGCTACCAGATCGACGTGCCGGAAGACGGCGAGGTGGACAACGAGACCTTCCTGGAGAAGGCCGGTCCGCGCCGCAAGCTGTTCTTCGATCCCCGCAAGACCCGCGCGGCCATCGTGACCTGCGGCGGGCTGTGCCCCGGGCTGAACAACGTCATCCGCTCCGCGTTCCTGGAGTTCTACCACAACTACCAGGTGCGCGAGGTGCTCGGCATCCGCTACGGCTACCGCGGGCTGACCTTCAAGGGCCCCGCGCCGATTCTGCTGACGCCGTCCATCGTCGAGGACATCCACCGCGAAGGCGGGTCGATGCTCTCCAGCTCGCGCGGGAACCAGTCCACCGAGGAAATGGTGGATTTCCTCGTGAACCGGGAAATCGACATCCTCATCTGCGTCGGCGGCGACGGCACCCAGCGCGGCGCGCACGCCATCGCGGAAGAGGTCGAAAAGCGCGGCCTGCCCATCGCGGTCGTGGGCGTGCCGAAGACGATCGACAACGACATCCAGTTCGTCCGGCAGACGTTCGGCTACTACACCGCCATCGAAGAAGCCCGGAACGTGCTCGACTGCGCCCACTGCGAAGCGAAGGGCGCGCCGAACGGCATCGGGCTGGTGAAGCTGATGGGCCGGGACAGCGGTTTCATCGCCGCCGGCGCCACCATCGCCTCCCAGGAAGTGAACTTCACCATCGTCCCGGAAGTCCCCCTCCGCCTCGACGGCCCGAAGGGCTTCCTCGCGACCCTGCACCGCCGCCTGATGGAACGCCACCACGCGGTGGTCGTCATCGCCGAAGGCGCCGGGCAGGACCTGCTCAAGGGCGCGGATCTCGGCGTGGACGCCTCGGGCAACAAGCTCCACGCGGACATCGGCATCTTCCTGCGCGACCAGATCCGTCAGTACTTCAAGGAGAAGGACACCGAAGTCAACCTGAAGTACATCGACCCCTCCTACATCATCCGCTCCGTTCCCGCCAATTCCCACGACGCGCGGATCTGCGACACCTACGCCCGGAACGCCGTCCACGCCGCCCTCGCGGGCAAGACGGACTGCATCATCGGCGACTGGTACTCCGCCTTCGTCCACGTTCCCATCCAGGAAGCGGTGCGGAGCCGGAAGAAGATCGACCGCGCCGGCGACCTCTGGACGGCCGTGCTCTCCACGACCGGCCAGCCGGTCTCCTGGGCCTGACGGCCGGGGCGGGACGCGGGGGGCAACGCGGCGCGCCCTGCGGCGTTTTGCCAAGGTCCGGCAAAACCGGCCCGTTTTTGCCAAACCTTGGCAAAATCCGGAAACGCCCCGCCGCAAAATTTGCCAAGGCTTGGCAAATTCCGCCGTTTTTTGCCAATGCTTGGCAAAACGGGTTTCGGGGCGGATCGACCGGCGGCGGGGGAGGGGACGTGCGGGGCGGGGGAATGCCTTTTGCCGCCCGCTTCCGCGCGGGCTTTCCGTCCTTGCGCCGTGCGGCACGTCTGCGCTAGGGTTGCAACCATGTTCCAGCCACTCCCATCGGAAGAAGAAATCCGCGCCGTCGATTTGTCGTGGAAGCGGTATCTCCTGCCCGCCATCCATCCCGAAGGCCGCAAGATCCTGCTTGCCGAGTTTTTCATTTTCGGCCTGCTCGGTGCCCTCGGCTTCCTCCCCCACTGCGCCGCCCTCTTCGCCTTCTGGGGTCTCGGCGCCGCGGTCCTCGTTTTCTCCTTCTACTTTTTCCGCGACCCGGTACGCGTTCCGCCCCTCGACCCGGACTCCATCCTCGCGCCCGCCGACGGGATCGTCAGCAACATCATCCCCCTCGTCCCGCCGCCCGAAATGGGGCTCGGCGACAAGCCCCTGGTGCGCGTCAGCATCTTCATGAGCGTTTTCTCCGTCCACGTGAACCGTGCGCCCGCCGCGGGCACCGTCTCCGCCCTCCAGTACGTCCCCGGCAAGTTCCTCTCCGTCCAGGACAAGGACAGCGAGGACAACGAGCGGCAGCTGATCGCCCTTGACCTGGACCGCGGGGAGAAACTCGGCGTCGTCCAGATCGCCGGACTCGTCGCCCGCCGCATCTACTGCCCGCTCTCCGTCGGCGACCGCCTTGCCGCCGGGCAGGTCTTCGGCATGATCCGCTTCGGCTCGCGGCTGGACGTCTTCCTGCCCGAAGGAGCTGCCCTCTGCGTCCGCCCCGGACAGGTCGCCGTCGCCGGGGAAACCGTCCTCGCCCGCCTCCCCGTCAAGGAGACAAAATGAAAAAACGCTCCCTCCGTCCGCTGGTTCCCAATTTTGTCACGATGCTCGCGCTCGTCAGCGGCGTCTCCGCCATCCACATGGCCATCTGGGGCCGCTGGAGCGCGGCGATCCTCTGCCTGCTCGCCAGCGGCATCTTCGATTTCCTCGACGGCAAGGTCGCCCGCCTGCTCTCCGTCAGCTCCCGCTTCGGCGCCGAACTCGACTCGCTGTCCGACTTCGTCTGCTTCGGCCTCGCGCCCGGCCTCATCCTCTACCACTGGACGATGGATCCCGCCGCCCACCTCGCCGCCCTCTCCAATCCCGCGTTCAAGGCGGAAGCCGTGGGCCTGCACTGGGGCTTCGTCCTCATCCTCGCGGCCTGTTGCGCGGGCCGCCTCGCCCGCTTCAACGCCGCGCTCGACGAGGAGGAGCCGCCGTACTGGGAACATTTCTTCGTGGGCCTTCCCGCGCCGGCGGGAGGCTTCCTCGCGCTCGCGCCGCTCGTCTTCGCCCTCTCCGTCCCGCAGTGGGAAAGCTGTTTCCGCAATTCGTGGGTGGTCAGCGCCTTCGTCCTCGCGGCGGCCCTCGCGATGGCTTCGCGCGTGCCGACGGTCTCCTTCAAGCACATGCACCTCTCCCGCTCGGTGCGGCAATTCGTTTTCCCGGGGCTCGCGATCCTCATCGCGGCGACCATGGCCTGGCCGTGGCGGGTTCTCGGGGGGATAACGATCCTCTACCTCCTTACCATGCCCGTCACGGTGTTGCTTTTCTGCCGCGCCAAGGCGAAATGGCGCAGCGAGAACCCGGAAGCGGCCGCGGCGCTGGACGCGGCGGACGCGGCCGACGAGCTGGACGGGGACGCCGCGGGCGGCGGGCCGGAGAAGTGACCCCGCCGCTTCCCGCGCGGACGGATGCGGGCGGCAACGCGGCGCGCCGCGCGGGCGTTTTGCCGAGGTCCGGCAAATTCCGCCGTTTTTTGCCAAGCCCTGGCAAACGGTCCGGTCTTGCGCGCGGGGGGCGGCTTCTGCTAGGAAAAAGCCCGTGCACGTGACGCTCCATCTCACGGAACGCTGCAACCTCGCCTGCCGCTACTGCTACCAGCGGCACGGGGCGGGGGACATGCCCTTCGAAACGGCCGCGGCCGCCGCGGACCGCATCGCCACGGGGCGGAATCCGGGGTTGATCTTCTTCGGCGGGGAGCCGCTGCTGCGGAAGGATTTGATTTTCGCCCTGGCCGACCGCTGCGAAGCGCGCGAGCCGGGGCGTTTCCACTACAAGGTGACGACCAACGGCACGCTGCTCGACGAAGCGTTCCTCGCGGAGGCCGGGCGCCGCCGCATCGCCGTCGCGCTTTCCTGCGACGGGGTGCGGGAGGCGCACGACGCCTGCCGGGTGGACGCCGCGGGCGCCGGGACGTGGGACCGCGTCGAACCGGCCCTCCGCCTCCTCCTCGCGCACCAGCCCTACGCGCCGGTCATGATGACCGTCCGCCCGGAGACAGCGGCGCGCTTCGCCGAGTCGGTGCTGTGGCTGCGCGACCGCGGCGTGCGCTACCTCATCCCCTCGCTCGACCACGCGGCCCCGTGGACCGATGCCGCCTTCCGCACGCTCAAGCGGCAGTACCGCAGGCTCGCGCGCGCCTGGCTCGACGACCACCGCCGCGGCCGCAAGTTCTGGTTCGCCGCCTTCGACAAGCGCATCGCTTCCCGCATCCACCCGGAGCTCGGCTGCTCCTGCCGCCTCGGGCGGCGGCAGGTTTCCGTCGCGCCCGACGGCACGCTCTACCCGTGCGTGCAGTTCGTCGGCCACCCCGAGTGGGCCATCGGCTCCGTCGCGGACGGCATCGACGAGGCGAAGCGCGAAGCGATCTTCCTCCGCAACGAAGCGCCCAAGGCCGCCTGCGCCGGGTGCGCGCTCGAAGGGCGCTGCCACAACCGCTGCGGATGCATGAACTTCCAGACCACGGGCGGGCTCGAAACCGTCCCGCCGATCCTCTGCGAGCACGAGCGCTTCCTGCAGCCGCTCTGCGACCGCCTTGCCGCCACGCTTTACGCGGAGCGCAACGAACTCTTCCTCCGCCAGCACTACAACCCCGCATTCCCCGTCCTTTCCATTTTGGAGGATTTCGCATGAAAATCCGGCCCGTCGCCAAAGCCGCTCCGTCCCCGATCCCCACCGCCGCCGAAGCGGCGGCCAATCCGTCCCTGCTGGAAGCGGCTCCCCGCCGTGCCCCGCGCGGGGCCGGGGCCCTGCTCGGCGCGGGACTGCTCGGCGGACTCTTCGCTCCGGCGGCGGGCGGCACGGAAAGCGCACCGCCGCCCGAAGTCCCGGCGCTGGACGCCGAACGCGCCGCCGACGCGGAAGCCGCCGCCCGGGCCGAAGAAGCGCGCGAAGTGTACCCCATCGTCGTCGGCCCCATCCTCCGGCAGGCGATGGAGGAAGACGGCCGGGGCTATTTCGGATGCCTGGCCATCGATCCGCCCTGCGTCTTTTCCGAAAGCGAGGCGCTCGACCTTATCCGTCAGGAATTCGCGAAAGCCGGGGTGGACTTGTTGCCGGACAGGGAACTGGCGGGCTTCGCGTCGAACCGGCCGGACCGCGACAAGGAAGAGGAAAACCCACCCGCCGCCGGGGAAGGGTCCGGTCGGTGGCGTTTCGATTTGGGAACGGAGGACGGCACCCTTTTCGTGGAATTTCTCTCCCGTCTGGACGCCATTGCATTGCGCGAAGAAAAAGAGCCGTACGTGGCCATGGACTGTCCGGACTTGCCGGCATGCTCCGAGCGGGTCCGCGAAATGATGTTCAGCCGGACGAACGGCCCCCCCGCCACCATCGGACTTTTCTTCGACCCCTTGGTCAACATCCGTCTGTCCGAAGCCGACAGCCGGAACTGGCCTTTGGATGGAAAAGCCGTCCAAGCGCACGAAGCCGCGGAAAGGAAACTGGCGCAACTGAAATTGCGCGAACAGGTGCGCTTCTTCCTCGACTGGGCGCGGAAGGAGGGGCGGTTGCCGGGGCATAACACCGAAGAAGGAGAAAGCGAATGAAAATCAAACCCGTCGCCAAAGTTATCCCGTCCCCGATTCCCACCGCCGCCGAAGCCGCGGCCGATCCGTCCCTGTTAAAAGCAGCCCCCCGCCGCGCCCCGCGCGGGGCCGGGGCCTTGCTCGGCGCGGGACTGCTCGGCTCCTTGCTTGCGCCCGGTTGCACCGGGCGAGACGCCTCCGCTCCGGCGGCAACACCGCCGAGCGCTCCGGCCGTGTCCGACCCTGCCGATGCGGAAGCTGCCGCCCGTGCCGAAGAAGCGCGCAAGGCCGCCGCCACCATTGTCGCCCCGATTTTGCAGAAGGCGCTGGACGAAGAAGGCCGCGGCGCCTTTGGGTGCGACGCCGTCGATCCGCCTGCGTTTCTTTCCGAAAGCGACGCCCTTGACCTCATCGAACAGGAGTTCGCCAAGGTCGGCGTGAAGCTTCGCCGGGAGTTCGAAATGGACGGCTTCACGCGCACGATTCCCGACAAGGGAGGGAAACCCGTCTTTGACCGGAACCGTTGGGCGCCGCAATACCCGGCCAAGACGGTTCCGGGCGGCTGGATGTTCGACCTCGCCACGGAAGACGGGGCCGTTGCCGTGGAATTTCTCTCCAGAGAGGACGGGGAGCGCGAAAGCTTCGACGCGGATTTCTCTTCGATCGACGAGTACGATCTTCCGGAACTCGCGCAACGGCTTCGCGGCGAGTTTGCCACGCGGACGGACGGCGCTCCCGTTGCCATCGCGCTTTTCTTCGATCCCTTCGCAAGCAACACCGTTTGGAACGAAAAAAGGGGAAAACTCGTTCCCCGTCCCGGCTCTTCCTTCGCCGCCCTCTCCGGCGAGGAACGGGATTCGCTCGATTGGGAGCAGCGGCGCGAACTTCTCCGTCGCGACGCCCGCGAACTCCTCCGCGAACAGGTGCGCTTCTTCCTCGACTGGGCGCAACGGGAGGGCCGCCTCCCCGCGCCCATCCCGGAAAAGTAGGGCGGTTCCGCGGATCATGCGGGCACGGGGCCGGTGTTCCTCCGGGAAGGGCAGACGATGGGGTGGACGGCGGCCCGTCCGGCGGGACGTGAGTTTTTGCGGCTTGGTTTCCGGGGAGGAAGGGAGTAGGATGGAAAACATCCGCGTCCGGTTTTTCCGTGCGCGGCGTTGTTGCCATCCCCAAACCAGCAGGTCGATTCCATGAAACTAACGAAATTCCTTCCGGCCGCGGCGCTCCTCGCGGCTTTCGCGTTCCCGGCGTTCGCCAACGAGAACATTCCCGCCGACTACTTCGGCGACAGCCCGGTGGCAATCAAGCCGGGTTCCGGCTACGACAACCCGTACGCGCTCGTTTCCCGTTCGTCGGCCGAGCAGGACGACGTCGACCCGACCGCCAAGTACACGCCCTCGCCGGAAGACTGGCGCGACCGGAACATCTACCAGCTGTTCACCGACCGCTTCGCGACCGACGGCCATTGCAACTTGACCGAGCTGGACTACAACAAGCATTTCTTCTACAAGGAGAGATGCACGATGGGATGGAAATACTCCCGCAACTTCCACCAGGGCGGCAACTGGCGCGGCTTGAAGGACAAGATTTGGTACCTGAAGGACATGGGCGTGACGGCCGTGTGGATTTCCGGCGTCCAGATGAACTCGCAGGCCGCCCGGTTCGACGGCAGCTACGAATGGCGCTGGACCCCGTACCACCAGTACCACGTCGACAACTTCTTCGTCTGCGAACCGGCGAGCGGCACGTTCCAGGAACTCAAGGACCTCATCGACGAGCTCCACGCCAACCACATCGCCGTCATCCTCGACGTCGCCCCGAACCACATGAGCGACAAGTGCGGCCGCCAGGGCAACAACGGCGCCGACGACAAGTACTATTCCGACCAGCGCGGCGGCGATTGGTGGGGCAGCGCCAGGGGCAATGCCCAGAAACACCCGTATCCGTTCGACAACCTCGACCGCTTCCACCTCAACGGCACCATCCAGAACTGGGACACCTCCCCCGAAAACCTCAAGGGCCAGTTCAAGGGCACGGACGACCTGATGCAGGAAGACGCCGAAACCTCCGCCCTTCTCGAAAAGGCGTTCAAGAACCTGATCGACGCGACGGACTGCGACGGCTTCCGCGTGGACGCCATCAAGCACATCCCCTACGACTGGTGCCGCAACTGGGCGCAGAAAATGCGCGACCACGCGGCATGGCGCGGCAAAAAGAACTTCCTCGTCTTCGGCGAGCTCTTCAGCTACAGCCACGACGCGCTCGCGGACTGGTGCAAGGACGCCTACGGCTTCAACGCCTCCCTCGACTTCCCGCTCATGCAGGCGATGAACAACGCCTTCGGCATGGGCTACTCCGGCTACCAGCTCGGCGAGGAAATGGGCTACATTTCCTCCAAGTACGGCAAGGCCGCGGACAACGTCATCGCCTTCCTCGACAACCACGACGTCAACCGCTTCGCCTGCTCCTTCGGCGGCAACAACAAGGAAAACGCCGTCCGGATCATGAAGCCCGCGATGACGTTCCTCTACCTGGCCCCCCCGATTCCGCTCCTCTACTACGGCACGGAGCACTGCTTCAACCAGGGCGGGCACGGCAACGGCAACAACAACGAGAAGAACGGCGACGAAAATTCCGATTACTACAATCCCGACGACAGCGACTGGCAGCGCGAGTGCATGTTCGACCCGGATGCGACGTGGGGCGCCGCCGGCTTCCAGCCCGGCAACGCCGAGGGCGACATGTTCGACCTCCAGAAGTTGGGGGACAAGACCCTCTACTGGCACATCCAGTGGCTGAACGGCCTGCGCAACAAGTCCCGCGCCCTCCGCCGCGGTGGCTTCGCCCAGCGCGCCTACGCGGGCGGCCAGGGCCTCTACGCCTTCACCAAGTGGTACGGCGACGAAGTCGCGCTCGTCCTCCTCAACACGGCGGACTACGAAGTGCGCGTCTCCGACTACAACGGCGGCTGGCTCGAAGTCGGCATCAAGAACGCCGATTTCAAGGAAGGCGGCGAAGGCGAGAGCATCGGCTGGTCGAGCGATTCCGGCTGGCTGAACCTTTCGGGCGTCACGCTCGAAGGCAAGGGCAGCAAGGTCTACATCGGCAACTTCGTCGACAACTCCGCCGACGTTGGCGGCTCCGGCGGCGGTGGCGGCGGCTCGTCCCTCTGGGCGAACGGCACGCACGCGTGGCCGACGGAAGCGACGGCGGCCGACACGATTTACATCAACACGCAGGTCGGCAACGAAGCCAACGTCCAGAACGTCAAGGTCATCTACGGCGTCAACAACCCCGAGGGCGATTGGCCGTTCGTCGAAATGGAGAAGAACACCGATTGGGATCCGACCCAGGAAGGCGGCGCATGGTACCACTACGAACTGCCGGCGAGCTCCGTCAGCGCGGGCGAGCTCCAGTTCGCCATCTGCGTTTCCGACGGCGAAAAAGAGTTCTGGGACAACAACGGCGGCACCGACTACCACGTCACCATCGCGGAAGCGCCGGAAACCGACGAAATCAAATTCCAGAGCGTCGTCTCCTCGCCGGTGGAACCGGTTGCGGGCGGGACGCTCAAGATCACCGCGGCCATCGCCTCGGAACCGGACACGGTCGTGACCGGGCTCGTCTGCTCGGTGGGATACGCCATCGACCCGAAGGAAGGCGATGTGTGGCCGGTCTTCCCCATGGCGTACGCAAGCACGTACACGAACGTGGCGAAGGTTTCCGACACGGAAACGACGACCAACATCTGGACGTATTTCACCCATGAAATCAAGGACCTCCCCAACGGCGGCACGCTCAACTACTACCTGGCGGCCAACAACGACGACGAGGCGCACCCAATCTACGCGAACAACGGCGGCAACAACTACGTCGTGACCATCAAGGGCGTCCCGGCGGGTCTCACCGTCACGACCCCGGCGACCGCCGAGGCGGTGGCCGACAGCGCCAAGTACACTCTCGCCGGCACCGCGGGCAGCGACGTGACGAGCGACATCGCCTGGACCAACGCGCTCACGGCCAAGGGCGGAACCTTCCCCGCGGCGCTGGCGTGGACCCTGCCCCTCGATTTGGGCACGGGCGAAAACACCGTGACGCTGTCGGCGGACACGCTGGTGGCGACGGTGACGACCAACGCGGCCGACACCTCCGCGGATGCGGCGTACGACGGCGGCGACTACAACGGCAAGAACGGCGGCACGGGCTTCAACGCCTGGACGACTTCCATTCCGGAGCCCAGCTACGACGAGCACGGCCAAGCGCATGCCAACGGCGGCTGCTGGACGGACGGGCGCGGTTTCGGCCTGTGGTGCAACCAGTGGTACAACACGGCGGCGAAGCGGTTCCTGAAGCGCGCCTTGAAGGCCGGGGACACGTTCTCCGTCACTTTCAAGAACGGCAACATCGCCTTCCCGATCGAGTATTGGGACGACAATGAAGGTGTCATGAAAACCAACCATCCGGGTTGCGGATTCGGGTTGTGCAACGAATCCGATCAGGACGCCGGGTTCCGCATCTGGTTCAACGGCGGCGATCCTTCGTACCAGACGACCGCCGGGGACAGCGGCATCGGCTGGACGACCAACGGCATCCGCATTTCGGTCACGATGACGAGCGACACGGCCTACACCGCGACATTGACGCCGATCGACGGCGCAAGCGTCACGTTGTCCGGGACGTTCTCGAGCGCCTGCAACGGGTTCCGTTTCTGGAGCTGGTCGAACAAGGAAGACATCCAGGAAAACAATTACGACGTGCTCGTGAACGACATCTCCCTGACGGAGTCGAGCACGGCGCCGGGAACGGCGACTGCTACGGTGAAGCTGACCTACAACGGCGGCGAAAAGGCGGATCCCGAAATTCCGCTGGACATGGATGCCGCACCGGCGGTGTTCGCTTCGGACGGCGTGTCGTTCGCGCTTCCGGCGGGATACGGCATCACGAAGGTGCTGTACGCGACGAACCTGCTGGGCAGCGGGGACTGGGACTGGGAGGAAACGGAAGCAACCGTGACGACGAACCAGGATCACACCGTGAAAATCACGTATCCGGACGTGCCCAACGCCATCTTCGGCGTCTGGTTCGAAGAGAAATAAGGAATCCAACCCGCGAAAGGCCCGGCGCAAGCCGGGCCTTTTTTCGTCGAAGAGCCGGAGCCGTGTAGTTTTTCCGGGTGGAGCCACGAATTGACGACTTGTTGTGTGGCGGAACGGGTGGGGGCGGATGGGGAGGGGCGATGTCCTTGTTGCCCGCAGGGATGGGTTTTGCGGCGTTTTGCGGAATGGGTGGAATCCGGAGGGGAGGGCCGCGCTCCGTCGCGGCCGGGGATGAGGGAAAACGGGCCAGATTGGCGAACCGTGGTCCGGACAGCGCCGGCCCCTCCCGTTGGAAGCGGACCGTGTCGGCATGCGCGGGCAACGGGGACGTTGCCCCCCGTTCGCGCCGGTGCGTTCCGCTGAATGGTGGGCACCGGGGACAATGTCCCGAAGGAGAGAAGGGGCGGATGGGGGAGACGGCGGACCCGACAAGCGGGTCCCTCCCAATCCGCACCGATGCGTTCCGCGGGGCGGCGGCCCGTCCGGTGGCCGGGGCTTGGGAAAGGGGAAACGGGGGTCAGGGTTTGCGGCGGCGGCGGGAGAAGACGATTTCGAGGCCGGGGGTGGCGGCCATGGCGTCGCGGCAGACGGCGCGGAAGGGGCGGCCGATTCCGGCGGCGTTGCGGAAGACGATGCGCCAGTCCGCGCCGTATTCGGTGAGGACGTCGTAGAGGGCGTCGAGGTTTCGGCCGCAGCCGGGAGGGAGGGGAAGGGCGCGGGCGAGGGCGTCGTGGAGGGCGGCGGGGGTGCGGACGCCGCCGAGGTCGATGGTGAATTCCCGTTTCATGGTGCGTCTCCCGGATGGAGTTCCTCGAAGGTCCCGTAGTGGTCCTGCGTGTAGTAGATGCGGCGGCCGTCCGAGGTGAAGACGAGCCGCTTGACGCCGCGGGGGCGTCCGCGGGTGTCGATGTCGCATTCCTTGTAGCGGCCGGAGGGGGGGAGGCGGCGTTCGTAGTTGCCGAAGCGGTCGCCGCCGATGGATTTGCCGGGGGCGAAGGGTTCGAGCGGGCCGCCCTGCCAGCCGAGGGCGCGGGCCTGCGCCTTGGTGATGAAGTTGCGCGGGAGCGCGCCGCCGAAGCGGCGGACGTAGGCGGCGACCTCGTCGCGGCCGGTGTATTCGCCGTCCCGCCGGACAGCGGCGGCGGGCGGGGCGGATGGCGGCGGCGCGGCGGAGCGGCTTTCGCCGCCCGCGCGGAGGAGGAGTCCCGCCGCGAGAATCGCGGCGGCCAGACCCGCCCGCAGGAGGAGTTTTTTGCGGATGCGCATCGTTTCCTACAACCTCCGGATTTCGCGGCGGAGGACGGCGCCGGCGTAGAGGAGAGCGTCGTCGTCCAGTCCCTTGAACAGTTTCGTTTTTCCGGAGGCGCCCGGAGTTTCCAGTTCGAGCTGCGACCGGGCGCCCGTCGTGCCGGCGAAGGCCGAGACGCGGGTTTCGCGGTTGCAGGCGAAGCGGACCGTACGGCCGAAGGGGCCGACGCCCGAAAAATAGACGCCCTTGCCGCGTTTGAGCTTCAGCACCTGCCTGCCGAAGAGCATGTAAAGGCAGTTCGCGACGAGCAGGACGGAGCCGGCGAGGAACGGCAGGCCGAAGAGCGATTCCGCCAGATCGAAGGAGCGCTGGGCGATCTGGCTGCCGTAGATTCCGCCGATGCTGCCGCCCGTCCAGACGATGGTGAAGGGAATCAGGAGGAAAGCCGTCTTGTCCACTTTCCGGTAAACGAGAATCCGCGTTTCGCCGGCGTCGGACGGGTCGATTTCGGTCCGGGAGGAGAGGTGCTCCGGCGGGGACGCGGCGAGGAGGGCCGTTTCCTCCTCTTCGTCGCGGTCGGCGGCGGCGACGCGGGAGAAGGACGCGGTTCCGCCGCACGCGGGGCAGAGCATGACGTCCGTTTCGATGTTGATGTTCCGGAGCGGCACTTCCGCGCCGCAGTCCGGGCAGTGGTGGGTTCTCATCGCGCCGCCATGCTAGCAATCCGCCGCCGTTCCGCGCAATCCCGTTTGCGTGAATCCCGGCGGGCGGGTGTTCCGGGGCGTGCGGGGCGGAGGGAGGATGCCGAGGCCGTAGAGGGCGAAATCGCCTTTGCAGGGGTCGCCGGGAAAGACTTCGGCGAGGCGGGCGGTGAGCTGGCGGGCGGCGCGCATGGTGGCGGCGTCCGACCGGAGCAGGCCGAGGCGGCGGGCCTGGCGCACGACGTGGACGTCCAGCGGGACCAGGAGGGTGCTTTTGTCGAACCATCCGCTCCAGAGGCCGAAATCGACGGGCGAACCGTCCCGCGCCATCCAGCGGAGGAAGAGGCAGAGGCGCTTGCAGGCGGAGGTGTCGTTGGCAGGGACGACGGGCGAGACCTTTCCCGCGAAAGCGTCGCACAGTGCCCGGACGGCGGCGGGACCTGTCGCCGCGCCGTGCGCCCGCAGGTATCCGCCGAGGGTGCCGTGGCGTTGCAGGAGGCGGCGCAAGGCGGAGAGGAAATCGGCCATCAACCCGCAGGAGAACAGGCGGTAGAAGCAGGCCGCGTCGCCGGGACGGAAGGAGTGGCGGAAGGCGCCGGAAAGCACCCAACCGTGCACGTCGCCGCCGGCCTCGTCGAGGATGCAGCGGATTTTCGGCAGGAACTGGGCGCGGCTGCCGTAACTCAGGGATGCCGCGACGAAGGCCGCCGTTTCGAGATTCCCGGACGGGCGGACGCCCCGGAGGCACTGCAGCGGGTCGCCTTCGACGAAGGCCGGCGTTTCGTGGCGCGCCGCCAGCCGCCGCAGGAGGTCGCGCGTCGCGGCGGGGACGGCGGGGGCGGGGCGGGACTGGCGGCGGGCGGTCACGGGGAGGGAGGGGCGGCATCGCAGGCGCCGCAGTTGCTGCAGCCGTTGCAGGTGGGGCGGGAGCCGCATTCCGCGCACGTGTCGCGGAAGGGGCCGGTGCGGCGGACGACGGGGTCGCCGAAAAGGGTGCCTTCCGGGTGGCGCAGCTTGTAGCGGACGGGCTTTCCGGCGAAGCTCAGGCCGGAAAGGAAGGCCTGGCGGCTCTGTTCGCGCTTGTCGGGAATGCGGTAGGTGCGGCCGTCCTTGACGAAAACGGTGCCGGTTTCGATGAAATCGAAGGTGACGTTTCGGGCGCGGCACTGGTCGGAGAGGAAGGCGACCCATTCGTGGCGGCAGGGGCGGGCGCCGTCGTAGTTCTCTCCGCCGCAGAGGACCTGCTCGATCCGGCCGGTGGCGAGGTAGGGGGAGGCGTCGATCGGGCCCAGGAACGGGGCGGCCATGAAGCCGAGGTGTTTGGCGGGCAGGTCGAGGAGGATCGGGAGGCGTTCGCCGGCGCGGGCCTGGTTTTCGGTGGTGACCTGGAGCATGACGTTTTCCCAGCCGTCGCCCCAGTCGGGCGGCAGGCAGGAGCGGATGCGGGCGGCGCGCTTGGTGAGCAGGCGGAAGACGACGTCGGGGCGGCGGCGGATGGCGTCCCAGGCTCCGGCGCGCCAGGGGTCGGCCTCCTCCACGAAGAAGTCGGTCGAAAGCCCGACGAGGAGTTCCATGCCGGGCGGAATCTTGAAACGGCCGTCGCGGGTGCGCCGGAGGGGGAGGTCGAAGTTGGCGGTGCGGAAGACCTTCGAGGTGTCGATGCCGCGCTTGGCATCGAGGAAGTACATGTAGCAATGGCGGCAGCCTTCGCTGACCTTGCGGCAGCCGTGCCATGGATTCCAGATGATCGTGGCGGGCCGCCTTCCGGGTGGGTGGTGGGCGCTTCAGCGCAGGGCTTCGCCGCAGGAAAAGGCCTTGGCGACGGCGTCGCCCACGAGGCGGTAGACGTGGGCGCAGGGGTCGTAGCAGAGGGGCTTCATTTTCGCGGCGTCGGGCTTGCCGTCCGCCAGCGCGGATTCCTCGACGGCGCAGTTGAGGATGCGGCCGACGACCCGGCAGGTTGGCTCGTCCATCGAAACGAGTTCGCATTCGAGGACGAGCGGGAGTCCGTCCATGACGGGCGCGTCCACGAAGGCGCTTTTCGAGGCCGAAAGGCCGCTTTTCGCGATCTTGGAGGGTTCGTCGTTGGCGCTGGCGAGGCCGAGGTAGTCGCAGGCCGCCACGGTGTCCGCGGTGGCGAAGGCGACGGTGAAGGCCTTGCGCGCGGCGATGTTGGCCCACGTCTTGTGCCCGGTGTCGATGCAGATGGTGATTTCGTCCTCCAGCGTCACGCCGCCCCAGGCGGCGGGCATCATGTCGGGCGTGCCGTCCGCGCCGTAGGTGCCGACCATCAGGACGGGCATGGGGAACATCCAGTTTTTCTTGCCGAAATTTTTCTTCACGAGTGTTTCCTTCCGCGGTTTTGGCGGGGCGCGGTCAGCGCCAGGAGGCCTCCAGGATGGCGAGGACGTCGGCATCCGAAAGCGGCGAGGGGTCGCAGTCGAACAACGGGCCGACGGCGCGGCGCGCGAGCTGCGGCATGGCGGGGAGCTCTTCGCGCTTGATGCCCCAGTCGGACATCTTGAGGTTGTCCACGCCGCAGGCTTCCTGCAGGGCCGCGAGGGCGTCGAGGAAATCCGCCGGCTCCGCGGCGTCCGCCTTGCCGAGCGCGCGGGCGAGGTCGACGAATTTTTCCGGGCAGTCGCCGCGGTCGACGAAGGTCTTGAAGTAGGCGAGGGAAACCATGATCAGGCCCGCGCCGTGGGGGAGGGACTGGTGTTCGCCGGAAAGCGCGTGTTCGATGGCGTGCTCGCTGGTGCAGGTGGAAACTTCCATCGACCAGCCGCCGAGCGTGTTGGCGAAGGCGACCTTGGTCCGCGCCTCTAGATTGGAGCCGTCCGCGACGGCGACGGGCAGCCACCTGGCGAGCAGCCGGATGGCTTCCAGCTCGACCATAGCGCCCATTTCGTTGGCGGCCTTGGAGATGTAGCCCTCGATGTTGTGGAAAAGGGCGTCGAAACCCTGGTAGGCGGTGAAGGCCGGGGGAACCGAAAGCATGAGCACGGGATCGACCACCGCCAGCACGGGGCACGGCGAGAAAAACGCGCCTTTTTCGCGGGTTTCGGGGTTCGTGATGACCGAGCCGCCGTCCACTTCGGAGCCGGTGCCCGCGCTCGTCGTGATCGCGATGAACGGCAACGGCGCCGCGGCGAGCGGACGGTGTTCCGACGTGCCCGTCGCCATGTAGTCCCAGACGCGCCCGTCCTGCTGGGGAATCATCGAAGCGATGGCCTTCGCGGCGTCCATGACCGACCCGCCGCCGAGGCCGACGACGAAATCGACGCCCGCCGCGCGGCCGAACTCGACGCCTTCCTGCACGGTGGGTTCGAGCGGATTCGCCTGGATCTTGTCGAACAGGACGTGCGAAACGCCCGCCGCGGCCAGTTCCGCTTCGAGCATGGCGAGGTAGCCGTTCGCGCGGACGGATTTCCCGTTGGAAATGACGACAAGGGCCTTTTTTCCGGGCGGCGTTTCTTCGTGGAGTTTCTTCAGCGCGCCGGGGCCGAAGAGGACTTTGGTGGGGACGTGGAACGTGAAGCTCATGGGGATTTCCTTTTCTTTCGTGGGTGGGTCGACGGGCGGCATTGTAAAAAACAAGAGGCCCGGACGGCAAGCCCCGGAAAAGGCGTCCGCACCGCGGGCGGAGGGGGCGTCGGGAAACGAAAAAATGCCGCGGGGGAAACCCGCGGCACGGAGAGGGACGGCGAAAATCAGAAGTTTTCGGCGAGGACTTCGAAGTAGGCCTTGGGGTGGGCGCAGGTGGGGCAGATTTCGGGGGCTTTTTCGCCGAAATGGACGTGGCCGCAGTTGCGGCAGATCCACATGACCTTCTGGCCCTTGACGAAAACCGCGTTGCCTTCGAGGTTGGCGAGGAGCTTGCGGTAGCGTTCCTCGTGGCGCTTCTCGATGGCGGCCACGGCGCGGAACTGCCGGGCGATTTCGGCGAAGCCTTCGGCCGCGGCGGTTTCGGCGAATTCCTTGTACATGGAGGTCCATTCCTCGTTTTCGCCCTGCGCGGCGGCGGCGAGGTTGGCGGCGGTGTCGCCGATGCCCTGCAGGTGCTTGAACCACATCTTGGCGTGTTCCTTCTCGTTGCCGGCGGTTTCTTCGAAGATCGCGGCGATCTGCTCGTAGCCTTCCTTGCGGGCCTTGGACGCCCAGTAGGTGTATTTGTTGCGGGCCTGGCTTTCGCCGGCGAAGGCGAAACGGAGGTTGGCTTCGGTCTTGGTGCCTTTGAGGCTGGGAGCTTCGCTCATGGTGTTTCCTTGTTGGGGGTTGGGGTGGTTTCCGGCCGGGACCGGAAGGGATTTCGGATTACAATAGCACGGGGCGGGTGCGGTGTCCACCTCGAGGGAAACGCCGCGGGGCGGTTTCAGCGGCGGCGGGGACGGCGGGGGGGGCGGCGGGAGCCGGAGGGGGAGGAGGGGCGGCGGCGGGGGTGTTTTTCGAGCATGGGTTTTTCAAGGGGGACGAGCCATTCGTCGGGAGGGGGGACGCAATGGAGGGGCTGCTTCATGTATTCCTCGATGGCGGGAATCTGGTAGCTGTCGAGTTCGTCGGCGAAGGTGATGGAGGTGCCTTTCCGTCCGACGCGGCCGGTGCGGCCGATGCGGTGGACGTAGTCTTCGGCCTGTTCGGGGATGTTGTAGTTGATGATGAGGTCGACATCGTCGATGTGGAGTCCGCGGCCGGCGACGTCGGTGGCGACGAGGACGGGGATGCGGCCGGTTTTGAAGTCTTCGAGGACGCGGACGCGGCGGTGCTGGTCGACGGCGCCGGAAAGGAGTTCGGTGGAGAAGCCCTGGTGGCGGAGGTTTTCGCAGATGGTTTCGGTGGCGTCGCGGCGGTTGCCGAAGATGATGGTGCGGGCGGGGGCGGCCGTGCGGAGGATGTTGCAGACGATGGCGAATTTCTGCTCGGCGGTGACGATGTAGACGCGCTGGTCGATGGTTTCGGCGGCGACGTGTTCGGGTTCGATGTCGACGACGGCGGGGTCGCGCATCCACTGGGAGGCGAGGCGGGTGACGGGGGGCTCGAGGGTGGCGCTGAAGAGGAGGGTCTGGCGGCGGTCGACGGGGGGGCAGGAGTAGATGATGCGGCGCATGTCGGGGATGAAGCCCATGTCGAGCATGCGGTCGGCTTCGTCGATGACGAGGATTTCGACGGAGGAGAAGTCGATTTCCTGCTGCTTGCGGAAGTCGAGGAGGCGGCCGGGCGTGGCGACGACGAGGTCGACGGGGTGTTCGCGGAGGGCGTTGCGCTGGGGAATCATGTCCATGCCGCCGTAGAGGGCGACGATGCGGAAGGGTGTGTATTTGGCGAGGGCTTCGGCGTCGGAGGCGATCTGCATGCAGAGTTCGCGGGTGGGGGCCATGACGAGGGCGCGGGGGCGTCCGCGGCGGCGGCCGGGGTCGGCGGGGCGGCGGAGGAAGCGTTCGAACACGGCGAGGAGGAAGGCGGCGGTCTTGCCGGTGCCGGTCTGGGCGCGGCCGCAGACGTCCTTCCCGGCGAGGGTCGGGGGGAGGGCCTTTTGCTGGATGGGGGTGCAGTAGCGGAATTCGAGGTCGGCGAGGGCGTGCTGGAGTTCGGAGGGGAGGTCGAAATCGAGGAAGCGGGCGCGGTCGGGGTCGGCGGGAACCTGCCAGGAGGCGGGGTCCCAGGCGGCGTGGGCTTCGGCGGCCAGACGGACCTTTTTTGCGAAGGAGGCGTTGGCGGGGGGAGGGGCGTCGGGAGCGGTTTCGGCGGCGCGGCGGGAAGCGGCGTTGCGGCGGGAGGGGCGGTAGGAGGAGGAGCGGTCCTTGCGGCCGGGTTTGCGGGAGAGGGGGAGGGCGGGGGAGGCCGGGGCGTCGGGGTTGGCGGAATCGTACCCGGCGTGCCAGGTTTCGGAACGGCGGTTCCGGGAGGGGGCGGCTTTTTCGAAGCGGGGACCCCGGCGGGGGCGGGAGGCGTTTTTCGCGGGGTCGCGGGGAGCGGCGTCCTTGCCGCGGGCGGGACGGGCGGGGAGGGGGGAGGGGGCGTCGGGTTTGGCGGCGCCCTTGAAAAGGGATTTGACGCGTTGGAGGAAATTCATGGCGGGCGAGGCTACCACCGGGGACGGCGGGGTGCAAGCTTGGCGGCGGGGAGGAAGGCGGGAAAACGGGGACGGGACGAGTTCCTGATTCCAAGATCAAGGAAAAACGACGGAAATCCGCTTGTTTTTTGTGGCATCTGGGGGCGGAACAGGGGCGGAGACCCCGCGCGGGCGGGCGGTTTCTTTTGTTTCGACAGGCGGGGGGAGGGGCTGTATAGTCCCCGCCCCGTATCCCGAAAGGTTTTCACGATGACGATTCCTTCTTTTTTGGTTCCCCTGGCCATGATGACTCCCCCGCAAGGGGCGGAGGGCGCGGCGGGGCAGCAGTCCGGCGCGTTCATGTTCGTGTGGATCGCGCTGATGGTCGCGTTGTTCTACTTCATGCTGATCCGGCCGCAGAAACGGCGGGAGAAGGAGCGCAAGGCGCTGATGGACGCGCTCAAGAGCGGCGACCGCGTGGTGTTTTCCGGCGGCATCCTGGGGGTGGTGACGAACGTGAAGGAACGCACCGTGGTGGTGAAGGTGTCCGACGGGTGCAAGATGGAAATCCTGCGCGGGGCGGTGGTGCAGGTGGTGGAAAAGGGGGCGGCGCCGTCGGAGACGGAACAACAAGCCTAGGCCGGGGGCCGGGCGAACGGGACATGTAAGCGCCGCCGGCGGGTTTCCGCGGGCGGCGGGACGAAGACAACGACAAGGAAAGCAAGATGAAGAAGTCGATCTGGAAATGGCTGTTGCTGGCGGTTCTCACGGGCTGGAGCATTTCGTTGGTGTATCCGCCGAAGGAGAAGATCAAGCTGGGGCTGGACTTGCAGGGCGGGACGAGCTACACGCTGGAAATCATCAAGGAAGACCTGCAGGGCGGGAGCGTGAAGGACGCGCGCGACCGGGCCATCGAAGTCATCCGCAACCGCGTGGACTCGATGGGCGTCGCCGAGCCGAACATCTACCCGGACGGGGAAGACCGCATCGTGGTGCAGATTCCGGGGATGAAGGCGGAAGACCGCAAGCGCGCGTCGGAAAACATCCGGCGGGCGGCGTTCCTGACGTTCCGGATGGTGCACCCGGCGAACGACCAGCTGGTGTCGGCGCTGTTCGCGGAATCGAAGGTGCCGGAAGGCTACATGGCGGTTTCGATGCCGTCGCGGTCGGGCGTGCGCGGCGGGGAGCTGTGGGTCCGCAAGGGCCCGCCGCCGACGGAAGAGGAGCGGGCGAAGCTGGCGCGCTTCGAGGAGAAGACCGGCTACGACCTCCTGCTCGAAAAAGAGATCATCGACGGCAAGGAATACTTCCGCCCCTACTACGTGAACCAGAAGCAGGAGCTGACGGGCGCTTCGCTGAAGAGCGCGGACGTGGGCTACGGCAACATGGGCCAGCGCTCCGTCCAGTTCTCGCTGGACGCGCGCGGGCGAAAGATTTTCGGGCAGCTGACGAGCGACTACGCGCCGGGCGGGGCGAAGAACCCCGACCCGAATTCGCACCGCCTGCTGGCCATCGTGCTGGACGGGACGCTCTATTCCGCGCCGCGGATCCAGACGCCGATCCTGGGCGGCGAAGGGGAAATCACCGGCTCCTTCACGCTGGAAGAGGCGAGCGACCTGGCCTTGGTGCTGCGGGCGGGCGCGTTGCCGGCGCCGCTGCGGGTGCTGGAAGAGCGCACGGTCGATCCGACGCTGGGAACCGACTCGGTCAACAGCGGGAAGATGGCGGCCCTCATCGGGCTGGCCGCGGTGGTCGTGTTCACGATGTTCTACTACCGCTTCGCGGGCGTGGTGGCGGCGCTGGCGCTGATGCTGAACCTGGTCCTCCTGCCGCTGGGCATGTGGCTGGTGGCGGGCCTGTTCGGGATGTTCGGGGGCAACGGGATGGGCACGGGCGGCGGCAGCTCGCTGCCGGTGATGACGCTGCCGGGCATCGCGGGCATCGTGCTTTCCGTGGGCATGGCGGTGGACGCGAACGTGCTGATTTTCGAGCGCATCCGCGAGGAAATGTCGCTGGGCAAGCGGTTCGGCGCCGCGCTTGACGCGGGCTACCACAAGGCGTTCGGGACCATCCTGGACTCGAACCTGACGACCCTCCTGGCGGCGGTCATCCTGTTCTGGCAGGGGTCCGGCCCGGTCAAGGGCTTCGCGATCACGCTTTCCGCGGGCATCCTGGCGAGCATGTACACCGCCGTGGTGGTGACGCGGATGGTCTTCGACCTGCTGGAAGGCCGCGGGATGCTGAACAAGCTGACGATGATGCAGCTGGTGCCGAAGACGAACATCGACTTCATCGGCCTGCGGAAGGCGGCGGGCGTCTTCTCCGTGGTGGCGATCGCCGCGACGCTGGGCCTGTTCGTCCACCGCGGGGCGCGCAACTTCGGCGTGGACTTCACGGGCGGCGTGCAGCTCTCGCTCTCCTTCGAGCAGAAGGCGGAAGTGGACGCGTTGCGCAAGGCGCTGGAAGGCGCGCCGGAAATCCGCGAGGCGGCGCTGATCCAGTACCAGCGGGCCGGCGGCGAGGACCTCTCGGCCGAAGTGCTGGCGCTGAAGGTGGCCAGCGCGGAGGAAAGCGCGGCCGCGATCAAGGTGCTGCAGGAGCAGTTCCCGGAGAGCAAGTTCGGGTTGCTGAGCGAGACGGTCGTGGGGCCGCAGGTGGGCGAAGAGCTGAAGCGGTCGGGCATGATCGCCGTGGGCATGGCGCTCCTGGGCATGATCCTCTACATCACCGTCCGCTTCGAGTTTTCGTTCGCGGTCGGCGCGGTCGTGGGCCTGGTGCACAACGTGCTGCTCACGCTGGGCGTCTACGGCCTCTGCGGGCGGCAGCTGACGATGACGAGCATCGCGGCCTTCCTCACGGTGCTGGGTTACAGCGTGAACGACACGATCGTGGAGTTCGACCGCATCCGCGAAACGCGCAAGCTGCGCGGCGGGCGGCTGGACGCTTCGGTGGCGAACGACGCCATCAACCAGTGCCTCGCGCGCACACTCCTGACATCGATCACGACCGCGCTGAGCGTCGTGGCGCTGATGGTCTTCGGCGGCGGCGAAGTGTTCGACTTCGCGCTGGCGATGTTCATCGGCGTGTGCGTCGGCACCTACGCGAGCATCTTCGTGGCGACGCCGGTCATGCTGGCGGTCCGCCCGAAGGCCGAAGGCGCGGCGGCCGCCGTTCCGGCGAAGGCCGCGAAAGGCGCGAAGGCCGCAAAGGCCGCGAAAGGCAAGTAAGCCTTCCGGGAGGGGTCGCGGCGCATGAACGCGGACGCGCGGGCGAAGTTCGGCCACGAGCGGCGTTGGGTGCTGCCGACGGCCACGGAGGCGGAAGCGCGCCGGCTGGCCGAGGCCTACGGGATGTCCGTGCCGCTGGCGATGGTCATGCTCTCGCGCGGCATCACGGGGGAAGCGCGGATCGACAAGTTCCTCAATCCGCGCCTTTCCGCGCTCTCCAACCCCTTCCTGCTGCCCGGGATGGCGAAGGCCGTCGACATCATCCTCGGGCACGTCGCCGCAGGATCGACCATCCTGGTCTACGGCGACTACGACGCGGACGGCGTGACGGCGACGGCGCTCCTGATCCAGGTGCTTTCCCGCCTGCACGCGGTGGCCGTTCCGTTCCTGCCGAACCGTCTGGAAGACGGCTACGGGCTCACGCCGGAAACCCTCCGGCGCTGCGTGCGCCAGAGCCACCCGCAGCTCGTCGTCACGGTCGATTGCGGGACTTCGGCCTGCGCCGCCGCGGAAGAGGCGGCGCGCATGGGCGTGGACATGGTGGTGACCGACCACCACCTGCCGACCATCGACGGCCTGGCGGATGTCCCCGCGCTGGTGAACCCGAAGCTCGCGGATGACGAGGACACCCTCATGCTCGCGGGCGTCGGCGTGGCCTTCAAGCTCTGCCACGCGCTCGTGAAGGTCGCGCGCGAACGGCAGATGCCCGGCGCGGACGAGGTGGACCTGCGGAGCTACCTCGACCTGGTCGCGATGGGGACGGTGGCCGACCGCGTGCCGCTCCTGAACGAAAACCGCATCCTGGTGGAGCACGGCCTGCGCCACATGAACCGGACGCAGTCGGCGGGGTTCCAGGCGATGATCCGCGGCGTGGGCCTGACCCTCGGCGAGCTCGACACGTTCCAGGTCGGCTACGTCCTGGCCCCGCGCATCAACGCCATCTGCCGCCTCGGCGACGCGAACGTGGCGCTGGAGCTGGTGCTGACGGACGACCCGGTGCGCGCCGAAACGCTCGTCAAGGAAGTCAGCAAGGCGAGCTTCCGGCGGCAGGGCATCGAAAGCCAGATTTACGAAGAAGCCGTGGCGGAATTGGAAAAAACCTTCCGCCCGGAGGTGCCCGAACCGGTGGTGCTCTCCAGCCGCACGTGGCACGCCGGCGTCATCGGCGTCGTGGCGTCGCGCATCGTGGCGCGCTACAACCGGCCGGCCGTGCTCCTGACGGTCGGGAAGAACGGCGTGGCGCAGGGGTCCGCGCGGTCGATTCCCGACCTGGACATCCTCGCGCACCTGACGAAGTGCCGCGGCCTGATGCGGCACTACGGCGGGCACGCGATGGCGGCGGGCATCGAGGTGGAAGAGGAAAACCTGCCCGCGTTCACCGAAAAGTTCAAGGCGGTCTGCCGCGAAACCCTCGCCGGGGCGGACCTCCGGCGACGCCTCCTGATCGACGCCATCCTGCGCCCGGAAGACGTCGGGATGGCCCTCTACCACAGCCAGATGCGGATCCAGCCCTACGGCCATTCCAACCCGTTCCCCGTCTGGATGGTGCGGCGGGTCAAGGTCATCGCGCCGCCGGTGGCCATCCGGGACCGCCACCTGCGGATGTCGCTCCAGATCGGGACCCGGACGCACGACGTGATGGGCTTCAACATGGCCTACCGCGCCCGCCCGCAGATGGGCGACGTGCTCGACATCGCCTTCAACATGGTCCCCAACCGCTACAACCCGGACGAGCTCCGCCTCAACCTCCAGGATTTCCGCCCCGCCGAGTGAGGCGCAAAAACCGCCGGGGGCGTTTGCGGCTTGCCGGAGAGAGGGGGGAAGGGGTAGATTCCAATCTTTGGCGCGAGTTTCCTCCTGCGCCGGAAAGGAAAACCATGAAAACCCGTTTCTTCTTCCTGACCTGCCTTTTCGCGGCCCTGGCCTTCCCCGCATGGGGGACGGAATTGCTTTCCGAGGGGTTCAACGGCATGACGAACAACGCCTTGCCGAGATTGGGGGGGGAATACTGGCGGTACTCCAATCCGAAGACCGGAAAAGACATAACGAGCATTACGTATTACAAAAAAGACACCTATTCGACCAATCCGCCATCCATCAAGCTGGAGGAAGACCGGATGCTCACCAGTCCGGAGTTTCCCGTGGGCACGACGGGTGTGACGAACATTTCCTTCATCTGCTACAATTCGTCGGCCGGTGCTTGCAACAACGCCATCCAGGTGGATGGCCTGGTCGGGACGAACTGGATTGAAATCGCCACGTTGAAGGGCGAGGACATCGTTGTCGGTTACTACCTTTATTCCTTTCCGATTCCGGCGGAAAACGCCCAAATGAACCGGTTGCGGTTCCATTTCGCCAACTTCGGGGAAGCCACGGCACTGGACGACATCATGGCGGAAGGTCCGTTCCGCGTCACGTTCGACCGGACATACGGTTTCCGGCTGCCGGAAGGGACGGGTGGCGCCATCACGGCAACGGCGGAGTACGACTTCGCGACGGCCGACACGGAATTCGAGCATGCGTGGAGCGGCAGCATGGAAGGGACGGATGCGGTGCTGGCGATTCCGGCGGACCAGGCGCCGGGAAACTACTTCGTGACGTGCACGGTGGCGGTGTCCGGCGACGAAGGGACGCGCACGTCGAACTCCATCGCCTTCCGGGTGCTGGCCTACCACGACATCACGGTCGAGGCGAGCGAGCACGGCGTCGTCACGGCCAGCACGAACAAGGCGGTGGAAGGGACGATCGTGACGCTGGAGGAAACGCCGGAAAGCGGGGACTACGTCCTCTCGTCGATTTCGGTCAACGGCGAAAAGCTGCCCCGCGGCACGCTGGCATTCGAGATGCCGGACACGAACGCGACGGTCGCCGCGGTTTTCAAGAAGAAGGAAGAAGGCGACCTGGTCATCCCGTTCGACGACAGCACCAGCAAAACCCCTTCATACGCTTCGGAAAGCTTCCTTTCCAAATGCATCTCGGAAGGAATCGGCGTCACCAACGAATTCATCGCGTTGCGTTGCCAGGGCGGCGACAAAGTGGACGGCAGCGACACCAACCTGTCGATGCGCATCCAGCACGCCGGCGGGGGCGGCCACATCACGAACGGGTTTTTCGCGGTGGCGGACGCGCTGGAACACCCGATCGCCCGGATCCGCTTCGACTACAAGGCCTACAGCGCCACCCACGTGGACAAGGACTGGGCGGTGGAAGCCAGCACGGTCGGGGGGACGAATGCCGCGAATTGGACGACGCTGGCGGCCCTGAAGACAGCGGAGGACTGGTTGGAATGCGACGTGACGAACAGCCTCCTGGAAGCCGCCACCTATTTCCGCATCGTTTCCAAGAACACGAAGTCGGCGTCGGCCATGGCGAATTTCGACAACATCCACATCTGGTACGGCGAAGCCTACCGCGTGAACATCCGCGGCGTGCGGTACGGCGCGCGGGTGGTTTGCGACACGGAACACCCGCTGCTGCTGACCGCGGTCGGAGCCGACGGCACGGAACCCTACGGGTACGAATGGACCGTCAACGGGACGGAAGCGGGGAGCGGCGGAACCTGCGAATTCTCCGATCCGGGACTCTACAAGGTGGACGTGAAGTGCACGGACGGCAGGGGGTCGAATGCCTTCGCCAGCGTGGAATTCACGCTCGAAAAACAATACACGGTGGCGTGTGCCGCCACGGGAAAAGGCACCATTTCGGCCAGCACGAACAAGGCGTTCGCGGGCGATACGGTGTCGATCGAAGCGAAGCCTCAGGCCAAATCCACGCTGGATGCGCCTGTCACCGCGACCTGCGACGGCGAAACGGTGCCCATCTCCGTCGGCGAGACCGCCATGCAGGAGGGCGATTGGACGTATCCCTACCGGATGGAAGGGCTGTCGTTCACCATGCCGACGGGCGACGTGGTGGTCGCGGGAACCTTCCGGGACGTGCGGACCGAGGCGGCGTTGCCGTTCGAATGGCACGGCCCGTGGAAAAGCACCACGAACACGATCGACGGCGTGACCGCCAAGATTGATTCGAGGGACACGGATTACGCGGACAAGACCGACTACGACCGGGAAGGGAACGGCGCGGCAAAATTGGGAACCTTGGATTCATTCTACCAGATTTGCTTCGACAGCACCCCCGACGAACTGTCGTACATGTTCAAGGGGAACTCGTTCACGAGATGCGATTGCACCGTGTTCCGGGTGCTGGAATCGGCGGACGGCACGAATTGGACGGAGGTCGCGAGCTACGCGGCCGAACAGGATCCGGACGACCCGGACAAGCCGGACCTTACCGGCGGGTTGTATGCCGTGACGAACAAACTCAGTCCCTGGTGCCGCTACGTGAAGTTCGGGTACAAAAGCAAGGAAGACACCGATGGGAAAGTCGGTCTGGACGCCATCGTCATCACCAAGGGAGAAGCTTCCGAGTCCGTGACGGTGAAGGCGACGCTTTCGGGCGACGGCATTTCGTTCGCGAGCGACGGTTCCGCGACGCTGAACGTGACGCTGGAACCGGAAACGGCGCTTTCGGCGGATGAAATCGGCATCTGGGCGGCGAGCGATTTGACGGCCGCGCCCGGCACGGACGGCTCGTGGACGAACGTCGGGGACGCGGTGGTGCAACCGGCCGGAACGGGATTCGACATCACGGTTCCGGAAGGCACCGGGAACTTCATCTCGATCGGCAAGCCGGACTTCCTGAAGGAATAAGGGCGTTTCGATCCGGGGGGCGGAAGGCGCGTGGAAACACGCGCCTTTTCCGCGCAACCGTCCCGCCAACGAGGCGCCCGGCGGCTAGAGCGGTTTTCAGAATACTGCAGCCGATTCCTTGGGAGGTGCGGCTTTCAGCCGCGCCAATCAGTTTGGGCGCGACAAGAATGTCGCACCCCCCAGCCTTGCGTCCACATGTTTTCGAAAACCGCTCTAGTGCCCGATCAAGGGGATGGAGGGGAAGGCGGAGGGGCGGGGAAGTGCTGGAGGATGCCGGCGGGGGTCTTCTCCGAGAAGTCCGCGTGGCGGCCGGGAAGGTGGTTGGCGAAGATGCCGGGGAGGATGCGGCCTTCCTTGCCGCGCGGGGCCCAGAGGGTCCAGAAGGCGGTGCCGGGGGCGAGTTCGTCGAGGCGCGCGGCGAAGGCGGAAGGGTCGTCCGCGCGGAGGACTTCGATGCGGGATTCATTGAGGGAAAACCAGTCCTGGGCGTACGCGCAGGCCACGGCATGGTGGTAGCCGCCGAGGAGGATCGGTTCGGAGCCGCCGGCGCGGCGGGCGAGCTCGGCGACGGCGTCGGGCATGGACCAGGAATAGATGCGGTCGGTCAGCAGGCGGGAAAATTCCACGGGAACGGCGGCAACGACGAGGGCCAGGGCCAGGGGAAAGCACCGGGCGCGGAGGCGGTCGAGGCCGAGGGCGAGAAAGAAGAACGCGAAGGGCAGGAGGAAAAGCAGGTGGCGGGATTCGATGACGGAATCCGTGCCGGTGCGGACGGGCCACTTGCCCAGCGACGAAGCGAAAACGAGCAGGGCCAGGGCCGAAACGGACAGCAGCGAGACCGCGGCCACGGGGCGGTTCCGCGAGGCCATTCCGGCAAGCAGCAGAGCCGGAACGGGGAGGAATAGCGCCACCCGCAGCGGCGAAACGGCAGACGGCACGGGAAGGACGGCGAAAGGATCCCGGAAGAAAAGCAGGGCCCGTTCGCCCCACCAGGCGAGAAAGGCGGGGACGGATCCGCGGGGCGGGAAGGCGGGGGCCCAGAAGGTGTCCATGATGCCGGGCATGGTGGCGGCGGTGTGGGCATGGGATGCCAGCACGACGATGCCGCCGAGGCCGCCGAACAGGAGGAGGTCCGCCCAGCCGGAACGGGACGGGCGGTGCCAAGCGCCGCCGGAGCGGAGGACCGAGAGGAACAGGACGAGGCCGAGACCGGGGAGAAGGAAGAACTGGGTGTGGGAAAGGAAGGGGCCGGCCAGGAAGACGGCGGCGAGGAGCGGGCGCGGACGCCGTCCGGCGCCGAGTTCCAGCGCGGCAAGGAGGGCAAGGACGGCGAAGAGGGCGTCGAAGCCGTACTGCTTGAATTCGGCGGAGTAGTAGACGAGCTGGGGGGAGACGGCGGCGAGGAGCGCGGCCGGCGCGGCAAGGCGGGGCGCTCCCGCGCGGGCGACGGCAAGCGGAAGGAGGACGAGGACGGCCAGTCCCGCAAGGAAAAGCGGAAAGGTCAAGGCGCGGTCGTTCCACCCGGACCATCCGCCGATGCACTTTTCGAAGAAGCAGAAGCCGACGGGGGCGGATTGGCCGAATCCGAGCGGTTCCGAAAACAGTTCCGGGAAGGAAAGGGTGCGGAGGCCGGCCTTGAGGGAATAGGAATCGATCCAGAAGCTTTTCGTCCACCACAAGTCGGAACGGAGGAGGGTGCCGAGCAGGAGGGCGCCGAGCAGCAGGGCGGTTTCCGCCGCGCGGACGGGCGGCATGCCTTTCCGGGAAAGGAGGCGGGAGAGCGGCCAAAGGAGGGCGAGGGAGAAGAATGTTCCGAGCAGGGCGCGGAAGGAGCGGGCGGCCGGATAGGTGCCGTCGAAGACGGCATCGGGCCAGCCTCCGTTGTTCCAGGCGAGAAGCCGGGCGGAAAAGGCGGAATCGCGGCCGTGCCAGAGCACCGCCGCGAAGGCAACGGCGGCGGCGAGCGAGACCCAGGCCAGCGTCCGGGAGGACAGGAGAGGAGACCCGGATTTCATTTCCGTCCGGCGAGGAGAAAACGGAGGGTTCCGCGGAGGCCGAGGCAGTGCAGGAAGGTCGAGAGCGTCCGCCGCTTGCGGGCAAGCCGGGCGGAAAAGCCGGCGGGGCGGGCGTTCGGGTCGCCGTGGAGGAAACGGCCGTCGCCCTGGAACGGGAGGTCGAGCAGGGCCGGGCACGCGGCGCGGATGACGGCGGCCTGGTGGCGGCAGGCAATGCGGTCCTCCCGGGCGAACGACCGCAGGATCGAAAGGATGCGGCGGCAGTTGCAGGGCTGGATCGAGTCCATGCCGGGAATGATGTCGAGGGACTGCTCCACGGAGGAAAGCCAGGCGCCGCCGCGCTGTTCGAGGTAGTAGCGGTCGACGGGATCGAGCGGGGACGGGACGGAGCGGCAATGGTCGAGCCACGCGGCGAAGGCGCGTTGGAGGTCGGGGCGGAAGCGGACGTTGAGGAAAGCCGACGTGAACTCGGACAGGTCCGACGCCGTGCGGAAGAGCTTGTGTTTTTCGCGGTAGTATTCGCGGACGGATTCCCAGACGCCGCCGCGGAGGACGGCGACGCGGCAGGAGGGTTCGCCGGGTTCGGGGTATTGGCGGAAGGCGTAGAAATTGCGGTCTTCGTCGACGGCGAGTCCGGCGCAATGTGCGTCGTAGGCGCGGAAACGGGCTTCGTCGGGCTGCGCGGGACGGGGAACGAACCGGTGGGGACGGCCGAGAAGGGCGGAAAGGCGGGGCGGGAGCTCGCGGTCCCCGGCGCGCAGGCGGCGGTGGTCCATCGTGAACGTTCCGAAATCCACGCCGGCGTGGTGGAGGAGGGCGGCGAGGGTGCGGGAGTCGTAGCCGGCGGTAAGGGGAAGCCGGACGCGGCCGGGGTAGTCGGCGGCGATGCGGCGGAGGAGGACGTCGAAGGCGCCGGTGACGGCGGCGATCCGTTCCGCGTCCGAGGCGAACGGGGGCGCGGGCGGTTCGGGCGGACGTTCGAACGGGGTTCCGGCGGCGAAATCGAACCCCTGGCACGGAAGCAGGCGGAACACGCCGGGTTGCGGCGTGAGCGGGCCGGGATAGAAGTCCATGCCGCCGAATTGGTGTTGCAGGCCCGGACGGCGCGGGCGGAAGCCGAGGTGCTCCCCGAGCAGGGCGAGGCTGGAGGAGCAATCGGTATTGCGGTAGAAGACGCCGAGGAGGCCGGAGGCGTCCATGCGGAGGCGGCCGTCGCGCAGGAGGATCCAGCGGCCGCTCCAGGCGTCGAGCACGCGCTCGAGTTCGCCGTCGGATTGGCATGCGGCGGCGGCGGCGAGCGGGTCGGGGACATCGGGGGCGCAGGACCAGGCGAGACCGAGGAGGACGGTGCGGCGGTCGGGCGTGGCGCGGACGCGCAAATCCGGGTGGAAGGACAAAACGCTACCGTCCGGGAGGTCGAGGTGGCGGAATCCGGGGCGCTCGAAACGGCGGCGCGAAAGGACGAACTGGCGGGCGTGGGTGCAGGGGGCGGCCGGTGCGCTCCGGACGTGGGAGTTGAAATGCACCCGGTCCCCGGCGAGGCGGATGTCGCGGTCGAAGAGCGGGGTGAAATCCAAGCCGTTTTTCCACATCGCGAAGGGGAAGGATATCTGGTCGCGGCGGGACCCGGCGGCGAGTTCGTCCCACCACGCGGCGAACATGGCGCGGACGCGCGGGTCGGCGGGACGGAAGGCGAGGATGCTGGTTTCGGCGAACGGGTGGCGGTCCGGGAGTCCGGCGGCGCGGTAGCGGGCGACCTGGGCGCGGAGGAGGGCGGGGTCGTCCTTGCCGCGGAAAATGCAGGCTTCGACTTCGCCATAAACGTTGTCGCGGTCGAAGTGGCGGAGGGTGGCGAGGGGATTCGGCCCGTCCAGGAGTTTTTCGCGGATCGCGCCGACGACGCCGTCCCGGAGGAGCAGGTTGGCGTCGCACCAGACCACGACTTCGGCACCGGGGAAAAGACCGGGACCGTGGAGCTTGTGCCAGCGGGCGTTGCGGACGGGGTCTTCGCTTCCTTTCCAGGCCAGCGGGCGCAATTCCCACGGGCCGTGCGGTTCCGGCGGCGGCGTGTCGCAGAAGCAGACGTAGTCGACGTCCGCTTCGGGAGCCTCGGGCAACTGGAGCGGGTCGTAGCTTCCGGTGATGGCCGTGTAGACGACCGTCGCCGCGGGGCGGCCCGCCCGCGCGGCCTTCGCGGCGGCCCAGGCGGCGTTCCGCTTTTCCTGCAACCAGGCGGGAAGCGGGACGAACTGCGTCGGGCGGAGGACGGGGAAGCCTTCGGCGTCGAGGGGCGGGCGGTTGGGTTTGCGGACTTCGTCCGCCGCCGCGAGAAGCGCGTGGTGCGCCACGGGGGCGTCGCGCCAGAAGGCGTACGGGCCGGGCGGGAAAACGAGGGCGATGCGGGTGCCGCAGAGGCGGGCGAGAAGCCGGAGGCGGGCGTCTTCCGTGCGGGGGAGCGGGAAGCCGGAGAGGCGGAGCGTTCCGGCGGCGGAAAGGTCGGTCCGGTCGAGGGCGGCGGGATCCGCGGGCGTTTCGTCGCGCGTCTTTTCTTCCGCGAAGGGGGCGGGGGCGTCCGGCGCGGCGCCAGTGGCGGAATGGTCGAGAAGGGAGGCGTAGAGGTCGAGGTAACGCGCGGCCATCCGGCGGTTGCCGTTCCGGGCGCCGGTTCCGTTCTGCCAGGCGCGGACGGCTTCGACAGCGCGTTCGAACCCGGCGGCATCCGCGGCGGCGGAACGGAGGCGTCCGAGGATTTCGCCGGGGGCGGCGTCCGGCGGAAGGAGCCAGCCGCCGCCGGGGCATTCGCCGCGCAGGCGCTCGCCGGGGGCGCCGAGGTCGAAGGCGGCGACGGGAAGGCCGACGCTCCAGCATTCGGTGAGCGTGTGGCACCAGGTTTCCGGCCAGGGGGAGGGGACGAGGGCGAAAGCGGGGCGGATTTCCCGGACGCGCGCGGGGAAGGCGTTCCGCTCGTAGGGGCCGTGGAACACGAGGCCGGGGACGGCGGGCGTGTCTTCGGGCACCCGCCCGAGGACGTGGAATTCGACGGTGCGGCCGCCGTCTTCCGCCGCCATCGCCCGGACCAGATCCGACCCTTTGTAGGGCGCGAAGATGCCGGGCACGAGGATGCGGACGGGGCCGTTTTCCACGGGCGGGACCGCGAGCGATCCGAACGACGCGAAATCGCGGCCGTGCGGGATGACGCGGAAATCGGCGTCGCGGTCCCGGAGGACGGGCAGGAGCGACTGCAGGCGCTTTTTCGCATCCTCCGACGTGGTGACGAAGGCGCTGCAGAACGGGGCGATCCGCTCCCCGAAGCGGCGCTTCCAGGCTTCGCAGAAGCCGGGGTCGAGCCGGACGGCCTTTTCCGGGGCTCCCCGCACCCATTCCGTGAAAGGCGTTTTCCCGTCGGCGACGCCGTCCGGGCGGAATTTTCCCTCTCCGTCCAGCAGTTTGTAGGCGGGGGTGGCGGCGTAGTAGTCGTGGCAGGAGAAGACGACCGGGATGTGCAGGGCGCGGAGGCGGGAAAAGTAGCCGGACGAGCCGCGGATCAGGTGGCGGACGTGGACGAGTTCGATGCCGAGGGAGAGGACCCAGCCGACGAGAATGTCGTCGAACGCCGCGAGTTCGTGCGAGCCGAGGGGCGGGAAGTCGGGCAGCGTCCGGGCCGCGATGCCCACGAGTTTGCCGCCGGCGATGCGGAACAATTCCATTTTCAGGTCGTCGCAGCGGAGCAGGTAGGCCTCCATGCCGTCTCGGGCGGCCCCGGCGAGGTCGAGGGTCGTGAACAACGTGCCGCCGCTGATGACGCCGCTGATGACGAACAGGACGCGGGGTTTCGGGCGGACGCCTGCCGCCAGGGTCCGCGCGAGCAGGCGGAAGCGGGGCCTTTGGCGTTCCCAACCGCGGAAATTCGCGGTTTGGAGCGCGTCGAGTTCCGGATAGCGGGCGCGGAGGAGCAATCCGGCGCGCCGGACGCGTTCCCGCTTTTCCCCCGAACCGAACGAAGCGGCGTTGAGATGCCAGACGAATGCGCGCGGCACGATGCGGTGGGCCCAGCCCCTGCGCCAGGCGCGCAGGCAGAGGTCGTTTTCCTCGCCGTACCCCTTGCCGAAGGTTTCGGTGTCGAAGAGGCCGACGTCGTCGAGCATGTCGCGCCGCAGGTAGAGGCAGAAACCGTGGCCCGTGTGCCAGTCGAACACGAGGTCCGGCCCGTGGAGCCAGCCGCGGGCGGTTTGCGCGACCGTGGTCCCGGCGGGCATGGGGTTGAAGCCGGGTTCCGGCACCGAGACCGCGCCGGAATTGTTGGAAACGGCGGTGGCGCTGCCGATGCGCTCCCCGCCGTAGACGGCCAGCCGCAGCGTGTCCGACCAGCGGGGGGAGACGACGACGTCGCTGTTGAGCAGGATGACGTCGCGCCGGCCGGCGGCGCGGATGCCGTGGTTGCAGGCGCCCGCGAAACCGGCGTTGCCGTCGAGGCATTCCACCCGCACGCGGCCCGGCCAGGCGGCGGCGAGGCGGAGGAGGGCGGGGCGGACGCGGGGATCGGGACTGGCGTCGTCCACGAACAGCAGCAGGACGTCGGGCGGCGTGTGTTCCAGCAGGGAGGCGGCGAGCGGCGGCAGGAGTTCGGGATGGCCGTGGACGGGGACGACGACGGCGAGCGGCGGCTTGGGAACCGCTTCGGCGCGGGCGTTGCGGACGGCGGCCTGGGCTTCTTCCTGCGCCGTGCGGGCGGGATGCAGGGACGGAACGAGCTGCCAGACGCTTTCCGCGTCCGGCTTCCGCCGCCCGAAGCGTTCCGCGTGGGCGAGCAGGGGATCGCGCGAGGGCGGTTCCCGGTCGGATTTGAGGGCGGCATCCAGGACGGGATCCGGCGCGCGCCGCATGCGGATGCCGTTGCGGCAGTAGTCCAGCAGCGGCGAGGAGAAACGGCGGGCGACCACCGCCGGATAGGCCCAGCAGTAGTAGTCCCGGTCGAAGAGGCCGCTCCGGTGGACGGCGAGGGCGTAGCGGAACAACTCCCGTCCGGCGCGGGAATTCCGCAGGAACGTGCCGACGAGGCCCCGGAGGAGGCCGATCGCGGCGCCCGCCCGCTGGCGGAAACGCCGTCCGCGCGAAAAAGAGCGGCGGAAAGCGGTCAAGGCGGGCGGTTCGGGCAGGGCGGGAAAATCAGGCGTCGACATGGACCGACTCTAGCACGGGCGTCCGACGGAGCAAAGGCAAAGCCTTTCCGGCGGGGTCCGGTTCCGCCGCGTCCGGGGCGAAGGAAAGCGCGCCCGCGATGCGGGCGGCGAGGCGGCCGGCGGCCTCCGCGCCGCCAAACGGGCCAATATCGTCGAGCACCGGCACGTGGAGGGCCGCGAGGCGGCGGCGCAGGGAGGGCGGCACGAGCGCCGGATCGAGCGGGGCGGCGAGTTCGATGCCGTATTCGAGGATCCAGGAAACGATTCCGTCGTCCGTTGCCGTTCCGCGTTCCAGGAGGGCGCCCGCCGCGCCGTCTCCGCGCAACGCGCGGGCGGAAAGATCGGAGAGCCTGGCCGTGCCGTCCGGGGCGCGGACGCACAGGAACGGTTCGAACGAGGGGCGGAGCGCCGCGAGGAGGGCGTCGAATCCCTCCGGAACGGCGCCGCGGGCCAGAAACAGCACGCGGGGCAGGAGAGGGGCGGTCCCGTCGCCGATTCCCGCCGCGACGGTCCGGAGCCACGGGGAAAAGGCGTTCCACCGGGGATAGTTCGCCGCTTCGAGCGCGTCGAGCTCCGGGTGGCGGAGGACGAGGGCGTGGCGGGCGATGTGGACTTTGAACGCCTTGTGGAGACGGCCGAACGAAACGGCGTTGAGGTGCCAGACGAACGCGCGCGTCGTGATGCGGTGCTTCCAGCCCTTTTCGAAGGCGCGGAGGCAGAGGTCGGCTTCTTCGCCGTAGCCCGAGCCGAAGGTTTCCGCGTCGAAGAGGCCGACGTCGTCGAGCATGTCGCGGCGCAGGTAGAAGCAGAACCCGTGGCCGGTGTGGAGGTCGAAGGCGGTCTCCGGGGCGTGGAGCCAGCCGCGGGCGACCTCGGCAACGGAAAGGCCGGGGGGCATGGGGTTTTGGCCGCGGTCGGGGACGGACGCGAGACCGGAATTGTTGGAAACGGCGGTGGCCGTGCCGATGCGTTCTTCCGCGTAGGCGGCGAGGCGGAGGGAATCGGTCCAGCGCGGGCCGACGACGGTGTCGCTGTTCAGGAGGATGACGTCGCGGCGGCCGGCGGCGCGGATGCCGTGGTTGCAGGCCCCGGCGTAGCCGCGGTTGGCGTCGAGGCATTCGACCTGCACGCGGCCGGGGTTGTCGGCGGCGAGGCGGAGGAGGGCGGTGCGGACGCGCGGATCGGGGCTGGCGTCGTCGACGAACAGCAGCAGGACATCGGGCGGCGTGTGTTCCAGCAGGGAGGCGGCGAGCGGCGGCAGGAGTTCGGGATGGCCGTGGACGGGCACGACGGCGGCGAGGGGCGGCTTGAGGGCCGCTTCGGCGCGGAGGCGTCCGGCGGCGGCCGCTTCCCGGCGGTCCGGGCGCAGTTCGCGCCAGAGGCGGCGGATGGTGTTCGCGGTCGGCGTTTTCCCGGGAAAGAGGCGCGTGTGCAGGAGGAGCGGGTTCGCATGTGGCGGGAGGAGGTCGGGCGGAAGCGGCGGGCAGGCGGGGGAGAAACGCCGTCCTTCGCGCCAGCCGTGGAGGCAGTAGTGCAGAAGCGGCGAGGAAAAGCCGCCGGACACGTCGGGGTAGGCCCGGAGGTAGAAGCCTCGGTCGAAAAGCCCGCTCCGCGCGGCGGCGGCGAGCCCGCGGGCGAGGCGGATCGCCGCGCGCGGATGCCGTCCCATCCGGAAGAGGGTGCGCACGATTTCCCGGGCCGCATCGAACCGTTGCCGGATGCGCCGGCGGCGCGGAACGGATGCGCGGGAGGCTCCGGGCGGCGGTTTCCCGGGCGGGGGCGGCGCGGGAGGGGCACGGCGCGAACGGAGGACGCGGACGAATGCCCGCACGATGTCCGGCGGCGGCGGGTCGGGCACGTCCGGCCAGCTACGGAAATCGGCGAACGCCGGCTCGGCGGCCAATGCCTCCCGGACCGGGCAGGATGCGAGACGGTGCAGGATTTTTCCGACGAATTCCTCCGGCGCGCCGGGATGCGGGGGAGCCGCGCAAAGCGCGTCGAACACGGGCCCGACCAGTTCCGGGAAGCCTTCGGCCGCAAAGGCCGCGGCCTTTGCAGGGTCCCGCGCGGCCCGTTCCGCGACTTCGCCGAAGAAGCGGTCGACGGTTTCGATGGCGTCGGCGTTCCGCATGGGATTCCCGTTCATTTCCGGCCGCGGCGCAGCAGGGAGAGGAAGGCCCGCACGGCGCGGAGGGGGGCGGTGGCGAGGCGTCCGATGCGGAAGGCGACGGAAGCCCGGACGATTTCGAGATCCTTCGTCCGGAGGGCGAGTTCCGCGCGGGTTTTCGCGAGTTCGTTTCCCAATTCCGCGCGGGTTTTTGCCAGTTCGCTCCGATTTTGTTCCAGTTGCGCGCGGGTGTCCGCCAGTTGAGCGCGGGTTTTCGCCCAACCCGCGCGGACGTCGTCGAGATGCGCCTTCACGAAGGAAAGCGCGTTTGCGTCCCGGTAGATGGACGCGACGGCGGCGGGGTCGTCCGCGAAAATGGTGGCGATCGAACGCCCGCAGGCGGCCGGATCGGAGACCCAGAGGCCGGTGATGGAGGCAAAATCGGCCGGGTTGTCCGACGCGCGCCGCAGGATGTGCTCGCCCGTCGTTTTGCGCACGTGGAAGGGGCGGGCGGCGCGCGCCAGGCGGCGGATGTAGTCGTAGTCGATGAGGATGCGGAGGCGTTCGTCGTACGGGCCGACTTCGTCCGCGAGGCGTTTCGTGTGGAGGATCTGCTTGTGGTTGATGCGGTTGAACAGGCGGAGGTCCTCGAAGGAGGCATCCTTGTCGTTTTCGACGTGCCGGTCGGTTTCGGCGCCGTCCGGCCCCAGGACGACCAGCCAGGTGTCGGAGTAGACGAATTCCGCCTTTTCCCGTTCGGCGGCGGCGACGAGTTCCGCGAGGTGGTCGGGAAGGACGAGGTCGTCGTCGTCCATGTAGGCGACGTACTTGGAGCGGACGAGGGAAAGGCCGTGGTTGAGCGCCGCGGCCTTGCCGAGGTGGGGGCGGTCGTGGCATTCGATCCGGGAATCGGCGAAGGAGGCGACGATGTCCGAAACGTCTTCGCCGCCGTCGTTCACGACCAGAAGACGCCAGTCCCGGAACGACTGGCCGCAGATGGAACGGATGGCCGCGGGCAGCAGGTTCCGGCGGTTGAAGGTGGGCAAGACGACCGTGACGAGGGGAGAGGGACGATCCATGGAATCCACTCTAGGGAAATGCGCCGTCTTCGCAACCGCAAACTGACCGCGAGCGGGGGAGGGAAAGGCAGCCGCGGTCCCGCGCTTCGGGTTTGCCAAGGCGGCGGGGGTTCCCTAGAATGCGCAACCGACAAGGAGACGCAACATGGACATCCTTCTGCACGTTTTCTCCCATCCCTTCGTCTGGGGATTGCTCGTCGGGCTGGTTTTCGCCGCCTGGGCTTTCTTTGCCGGGTGGTCGGCCCGGCGCTCCCTGCGACGCGAGGTGATGCGGCTGGAGGACCACTGCCGCACCGCGGCCGAGGTCGCCGCCAAGGGCAACAAGACCCTGATGGCCGAGGTGGACGAGCTGAAGAACCAGAACCGGAACCTGCAAATCACGGTGGCGGAGCTGAAGAACAAGCCGGACCGCGCCGAACTGCAGAAGCTGTACGTCCTCGACAAGGCAGCGGCCCTCATGACCGAGCGGGCGCCCGGGTTCGCCGGGGCCTGGCAGGCCGCCCTGAAGGAGGCGCAGGCGGAGATGGACAAGACGACGACAGGACTGATTCCATGGCTCCGGCGCATCGTGCGTCCTTCCCTGGGCGCTTCCGCACCGCGGCCCCTGCCGCCGCCGGATGGCGAAGCCCCCCGCGGTTCCTGAAGCGCGTTCCGGGCGGAAGATGGCGGAGCAAGCCGGGCAGAAGGCGGTCTGCGGGATTTGCCCGCGCGCGTGCCGTCTCGCGGAAGGCGAAACCGGCTTCTGCCGCGCGCGGAAGGCGATCGGCGGGCGGGTCGTTCCCTTGGCGTACGGCAAGCCCTGCGCCGTCGCGCTCGACCCGATGGAGAAAAAGCCGCTTTACCACTTCCTCCCCGGCCGCCCGGTCCTTTCCCTCGGCATGGCCGGGTGCAATCTCCGCTGCAAGAATTGCCAGAACGATTCGATTTCGCAGGCATCGCCGGACGACATTCCCTTCGAGCCGCTTTCGCCGGAGGAGGTCGTCGCCTTGGCCAAACGGGAAGGAGCGCCCGCCGTCGCGTACACGTACACCGAGCCGCTGGTCGCTTTCGAGTACGTCCTCGATTGCGCGAAGGCGGCGCGCGCGGCGGGCCTCGCCAACGTGCTGGTGAGCGCGGGGTACGTCAATCCCGGGCCGCTCGCGCAACTCGTTCCCTTCCTCGACGCGGCGAACATCGACTTGAAAACGATGGACGACACCGGGTACCGGGCAAACTGCGGCGCCCGCCTCGCTCCCGTGGTGGAGACCTTGCAAACGCTCGCCCGTTCATCCGTCCACCTGGAAGTGACAAACCTCCTCATCCCCGGCTTCAACGACGCGGAGGCGGATTTCGACGCGTGGTGCGCGTTCGTCGCGGACGAGCTGGGGGAGGAAACACCCGTCCATTTCTCGCGCTTTTTCCCCTGCCACCAAATGCGCGACCGGCCGCCGACGCCGCCCGCCACGCTGGGAAAAGCGAAGGAAACCGCGCTGGCCCATGGCTTGAAACACGTCTATCTCGGGAACACCGGAAGTGAAGAAACGACACATTGCCCTGCTTGCGGCGCTGCTCTGCTTGTCCGCCGCGCTTATCAAATCCTGGTCAACCGCGTCCGCGGGGGATGCTGCCCCGATTGCGGAAGACAAATCCACGGGAGGTTCTGACATGAAAACGAGAACGCCGAAAATCGCCGGTTCCTGGTATCCCGCTTCCGCGGAGGCAATCGAAGCGATGCTGCCGGAAGAACCGGCGGGGCCGGTTTTGCCGCATCCGGCGGCGATTGTCGTCCCGCACGCGGGCTACGCCTATTCCGCGGACGTGGCGGCGGCGGCCTATTCGCGCCTGCCCGCGGCGGAATACGACAAGGTCATCATCTTGGCCCCGAGCCATTGCGTCGCGATGCGCCGCTCGTTCAGCGTGGAGCCCGCCGCGGACGTGGCGACGCCCTTCGGCACGGTTTCGTTCCCGGCGGAACTGCATGACGCGCTTGCGGCGCTGCCCGGCGCGCGGTACGTTCCCGCCGCCCATCCGGGCGAGCACGCCATCGACATCCAGTTGCCGCTGATCAAGCGGTACCTGCCGCACTGCGCGGTCGGCGGACTCGTCGTGGGGGAATGGAACGCGCGGCTGCCCGAAGACGCGGAGATGCTCCGCGCGTTCGCCAAGGAATTCCGGAAAATCGTGGACAAGAAAACGCTTGTGGTCGTGAGCAGCGATTTCACCCACTACGGCCGGAGTTTCGGCTACATTCCCTTCCGCGACAACGTGCAGGAGCGGTTGCGCGCACTCGACGGGGAAATGGTCGAGGCGCTGTCAAAGAACGATCCGCTCGCGTGGTCCGACGCGTTGGCCCGCACGGGGGCGACGGTTTGCGGGGCATCGCCGCTCCTCCTGCTCCTCGCCGCGCTGCCGGAAGAAGCGCGCTTCGAGCAACTGGCATACGCGACGAGCGGCGAAAAGACCCGCGACTGGTCGCACGTGGTGAGCTACGCGGCGTTGGCGGTGTTTGCCGACTGGTCCGCGCCCCTCAAGGCGGCACCCGCGGCGGAAGCGTTGCCCGGGGCCCTTTCCGGGGAAGCGGGCGCGGCGCTCGTCCGCATCGCGCGGCGGAGCCTCCGCGCGGCGGTCGCGGGGGAAAAAGCGGAAGAGGAAGCGTTGCCCGCCGCGGTCAAAAAAGAGCTGGCCTCTTGCCGCGGCGCGTTCGTGACGCTGACGGAAAACGGAGACCTGCGCGGTTGCATCGGCCGGATCGTGCCGGACGGGCCGGTGGAGCGGGTCGTCCGCGAGATGGCCGCGGCCGCGGCGCTGGAGGACACGCGCTTTTTCCCGGTCGGGCCGGAGGAGCTGGACAAAATCGAGGTGGAGGTGTCGGTCTTGACACCGCCGAAGGAAATTGCGGGGCCGGAGGAAATCGTGCTCGGCCGCGACGGCGTGATTCTTTTCAAACACGGTCGGAGCGCCGTGTTCCTTCCGCAGGTCGCGCCGGAGCAGGGATGGGACCTGGAAACGACGCTTTCGCAGCTTTCGCGCAAGGCGGGGCTTCCGCCGGACGTGTGGAGAAGCGGGGCGCGGTTCGAGACATTCCAGGCGCAGATATTCCGCTGACGTGCGGAAATCCGGTTTTGCCAAGCATTGGCAAAAAAGGGGCGTTTTTGCCAAACATTGGCAAATTTCGCGGCGGGCCGTTTGGGGATTTTGCCAAGGTTTGGCAAAAAAACGCGGATTTTGCCAAGGGTTGGCAAATCGGTTCGACGGGCAAAAACCGCTGAGGGGGGAGGATCAGTGGGGGGTGGGGGTGGCGGGGATGTCGCTGGAGGGGGAGGGGACGAGGGGCGGGAGGGTGGCGGGGTCGGGGAGGAGGGATTCGTCGGCCGGGACGAGGGTGCCGAGGACGTGGAGGAGGCGGTAGGCGGCGACGGAGGCGTCGCGGCGGAGGGCGAGGGCGGAGAGTTCGGTGGAAATGCAGTCGCTTTCGGCGTCGGAAACGGTGTTCGCGGTGGTTTTGCGTCCGGCGAAGAGGACGCGGGCGAGTTCGGCGCGGCCTTCGGCGAGTTCGAGGTTGCGCTGGGCGAGTTCGAGTTCGGCGCGGGCGCGCTGGCAATCCATGAGGGCGGTGTTGACGTCGAGGGCAAGGCGGTAGCGGACGATTTCGGCGGCCTGGGCGAGGGATTCTTCGTCGAGTTCGGCGGCGCGGAGGGCGAGGCGGTCGGCGCGGCGGTTGAGGTCGAGGTCGCCCTGGAGGCCGATGGACCAGGCGGTCTGGTCGAGGGAGGAGGCGTCGGACCATTCGGGGCCTTCGGAGTAGTCGGTGCGGCGGGCGACGAGGCGGATGTCCGGGAGGAGGCGGCGGCGGGCGAGGCGGGTCTTGCGTTCGCCGATGCGGAGGTCGTCGAGGGCCTGGGCGTAGTCGGGGCGTTCGCGCATGGCGGTGGCGAGGGCGTTTTCGGGGGGCACGGGGCCGAACGAAAGGAGGGGCGGGGGGACGAGGCGGAAGCCGGAATCGAGGGGGAGGCCGAGGAGGTTGGCGAAGGCCTGGGTCTGGATTTCGAGTTCGGCGCGGCCGGAGGCGAGGCGGGCGTCGGCTTCGCCGCGCTGGAGGTCCATGCGGAGGACTTCGGTGCGGGAGGCGCGGCCCTGGCGTTCGCGGGCTTCGGCGAGGGCGGAAAGGCGTTCCATGCGGGCGGCGAAGGCTTCGTCGGCGGCAATCTGGTGGCGGAGGTAGAGGAGGCCTTCGTAGGTTTCGACGACGGCGAGGGCGAGGGCGGAGCGGTCGCGGGCGACGGTGCGGCGGGCGGCGCGGAGGGCGTCGGACGCGAGTTCGACGGGTTCGTTGCGGACGAGGGAGCCGAAATTGCGGAAGAGGGGTTGGGAGATTTCGAGGGTCATTTCGCCGCGGCGCCAGGCGTCGTCTTCGCCGGGGCGGCGCTGGGTGGCGGCGGCGCCGAAGGAGATGGCGGTGCCGGGGGGGGCGGTGACGGAGGCGGCGATGCCGGCGGAGCCTTCCGCGCCGTCTTCGGTGGCGGCGAGGGAGCCGGCGGGTTTGACGGAGAAGGCGCGGACTTCCTCTTCGGCGAGGTCGAGGTCGGCGGAGGCCTGGTCGATTTCGAGGGCCTGGCGGAGGAGGTCGCGGTTGTAGAGGAGGGCCTGCCCGATGGCGGATTCGAGGGTGAGAACGGGGTAGGGGTCTTCGGGCGTTTCGGGCAGCTCGGAGGGGTCGGCGGCCTCGGGCGTTTCAG
>Ga0310786_10000452_pt1 | contig 66806 bp, 40 predicted proteins | sample AusTroGonzalo_MG_FD_203881 | JGI IMG/M metagenome (GOLD analysis project Ga0310786, IMG submission 203881) | Bovine rumen microbial communities from tropical cattle in Woodstock, Queensland, Australia - Gonzalo_03 (v2) (version 2) | ecosystem: Host-associated > Mammals > Digestive system >... | reverse complement strand
CGACGAGGCGCTGACGGAATATTGGGAGCGTGGTGCCGGTGCAGCCCTGCGCATGAGCTTCGGTTCATGGGACAATGTTCCTTATTCGACATTGACGGAGTTTCTGAAGGCAAACATGCTGTCATCGTTCATCAGCAGCGTGCCGAGCAAGTTCCAGTTCATCCTGAACGACGCTGCCGACCCGTTGGGCATCACTACTGAGCATGTTGACTCGGTGTGGCTGGCCTGTAACGGTGCGGTGTACCTGACGAACCACGTGTTTACGCCGACGTCGTTTGTGAGTGTGATGTACCCCACGGTGGTTGACCAGAACATGAGCATCATGCACTGGGCTATTGACCAGTTGAACTACGGTGCATACCTGAACTCGCTGAACTCGCGCTACAGCTTCTTCCTGCCGTCGAACGACGCGCTGTTGGAGTATGTTGACCCCGTGTCGTATGGCAAGCCTGCACTCCAGATACTGCGCTTCCACTACGACCCGAGCAAGAAGGGTAACGAGGTGTACGCCAGCATCCACAACATCGACCCAGAGACGGGTCTTCCCGGCGACTCCATCGGTGTCTATACGAATACCGGAGGTAAGAACCTGGACGGCAACCCCATTCTGAACCGTCTGTACAACATTTTGGACGACCACGTGGTCATCGGCGACGTGGAGGATGGGCATGAGTATTATAGGACGAAGGGCGGCTCTACGCTGCGCGTCCGCAATGCGAGCCAGGGTGCTCAGGGCATGATGGTGGACGGCAGCCGTCAGGTGAATGGTGAGACGCCGTCTATTCCCATCAGCTTCGTCTATGACCAGACGAATGGCGGTAACGGTAAGACGTATATATTGGATCAGGGACCAGTGTTGGGCACGCGCCAGACGGTCTTTAATCAGCTGAGCCAGCATCCAGAGTTCAGTCGGTTCCGTGAGTTATTGGAGGGCAGTGATTTGTTAGAGACCATCCACGACGGCCGCTTTGCCTGCAGTGACACGTGCGTCAGCGTGTTCAACAACTTCCACTATACCGTATATGTGCCCACGAACGAGAGCATCGACGCTTTGATTGCGGCAAAAAAGCTTCCGACATGGGATGACGTGGCTGTGCTTGACACTATGGACCTTGCGCAGAAAGCGCTGGCCGAGAAATACACACAGCAGATCAATGAGTTCCTGCGCTATCACATCCAAGATAACGCGCTCTACATTAATGGCGACAATACGACTGGTGCTGAAAACAACGGTGGCGAAGGTGGCATTACGACAGAGTATGAGACAGCCTTCATCGACAAGGTGAACAAGACCTTCAACAAGCTGATGGTGACCACCGACAAGAGTGGCAGCAGCATAACCATCAAGGACAAGGCAGGTAACACGCGCAAGGTAATGACCGAGAAAGCTGGACTGTTCAACTTGATGGCCCGTGAATATACTTACAACACATCGGCCAAGAGCAGTGCGACGATTATCCACAACTCTTCGTCGGCTGTCATCCATCTGATTGACGGTCCGCTGTTGGTCGACGATGCCCTGAATGACAATTGATTAATGGAAAATGATAAAAACGATGAAAAGAAATAGCATGAAAAAGCCAAGTCAATGGATGAAGGTGATAAGTTTATCATTTATCATTTGTCAGTTGTCATTTAGCCCAGTAATGGCTCAGCAGGCGGGTGACATCATCAGCGGAACGGTTTCCGACAGTTTCGGTCCGGTAATGATGGCCAATGTAGTGGAGCTTGACGCCGCTAACCGTATTGTGGCCTCTGTGCAGACGGACATAAACGGAAACTTCTCTTTCAAGCTGAAGAATCCGAAGGACAAGCTGCGTATCTCGTATGTGGGTTACAAGACAGTGACCCTGAGCTTCAACAAGACCAAGTTTGACGTTAAGATGCAGGATGCCACTCAGATCCAGGAGGTGACGGTGACATCTAAGAAACGCGCCCAGGGCTCTGGTCTTGCCATTCCTCAGAGGGAAATATCGACAGCTCGTCAGAGCATTGACATGAAAGAGTTCGAAGGCTTGTCGTTCACGACTGTCGACGAGGCACTGCAAGGCCGTATTGCTGGTCTCGACATTGTGGCCAACTCCGGTAACTTAGGTTCTGGCACATCGATGCGTCTTCGCGGTGTGTCGAGTATCAACGGAAGCAGTGAGCCGCTCATTGTCGTCGATGGTAATGTCTGGGAAACGGGTAACACGAACGACTTCGACTTCTCGTCGGCCAATGACGAGAAGTTTGCCGAACTGCTGAACATCAATCCCGAGGACATTGAGAGCATTTCCGTGTTGAAAGATGCTACGGCCACGGCCATCTGGGGTTCCCAGGGTGCCAATGGTGTCATCGATATCAAGACGAAGCGCGGTGTCCGCGGAAAGACGCGGGTGACCTATAGCCTGCGTCTTACCAGTACCTACCAGCCCGAGGGCATAAAGCTACTGAACGGTGACGAGTACACCATGATGCTGAAGGAAGAGTACTTCAACCCCCATCTGCAGGCCGGTGCCAGCGACAACATCGACGAAATCAACTACCGTTCGGGCGGTGAGTTCTCGGAATACCAGATGTACAACGAGAATACCGACTGGGTGGATGCCGTCAAGAAGACCGGCTGGCGCCAGAACCACTATGTGGCGTTGAGCGGCGGTGGCGAGAAGGCTAACTTCCGTATCGCTGCCGGTTATGACCATGAGACGGGTTCCATCATCAAGCAGCAGCTCGACCGCTTCACTACCCGTGTGGCTCTCGACTACTTCGTCAGTGACCGCATCAAGATTCAGACCAACGTTGCGCTGACCTATACTGACAACCAGAAGAACTATTCCGACCTGCTCTCCGTGGCTTACCGCCGCATGCCTAACCTGGCCATCTACGAACAGGACAAGAACGGCAATTCGCTCGGTACTTATTATAATATGCAACCTACGGTGAACCAGGTGTTCCGTGACAACCAGCTCAAGGACTACAACCCCGTAGCTCTGGCCAATTTAGCCAAGAACGAAGAGACGAGCTATAACATCGAGCCGGAGTTCAAACTGAACTACGAGCTGCTGGGCTTCGAGGAAGAGAAGTCGCGTCTGACCTATGAAGGTAAGATCGTGTTCAACATCTTCAACCGTTACAACGACATGTTCCGCCCGCTCTCACTGAGCACTGGCGGATGGAACAGCAGCGACGCCAATCTGGCAACCAACAATGCCTACAAGAGCCTCGGTATCACGACGACCCATACGCTGACCTATACGCCTCACTTCCGCAATCAGGACCATCAGCTGATGATGATGCTTCGGGGACAGCTGACCGACGGTTCCAGCACGAGCCAGAACACCAGCGAGTACGGCCTTCCCACTGGCACGATTATCTCTGCCAGTGCACCGGGCATCATCTCCAGCTTCAGCTCGTCGCCAGGACAGTGGCGCAGTATCTACTTTACCTACTCTGCACACTATGCCTACAAGGAACGCTACGTCCTTGACTTCTCCGTGCGCCGTGACGGTTCGACGAAGTTCGGTCCCGACCAGCGTTGGGGTAACTTCCCGGCTATTTCGGGTAAGTGGATTGTCAGCGATGAACCTTGGTTCAGGAAAGCACTACCATTTGTGAGTATGCTGGCCATCCGTCCGGGTTGGGGACTTGTAGGTAACCAGCCTGGTGGCGAGGGACTCTTCTACAGCAAGTACACTGGTGGTAGGGGATATATGGCCAACGGTTCGGTGTATCAGAGCAACGTGCAGCTGAAGAATCTGAAATGGGAGCAGAAGGAGACCATCAATATAGGTATTGACTTCGGCTTCTGGAATGACCGCATCAACGGTAATGTCGAGGTTTACAAGCAGAAGACCACTGACCTGCTCATGACCAACCGCGCCCTTCCGTCCAGCTCTGGCTTTGCCTCGCTGGCCTATCAGAACGTGGGTGCTATGGAGAATGTGGGTTGGGAGTTCAACCTAAACGGTAATGACATCGTTAAGATCGGTAAGTTCGGCTTTGACTTCAATATCACTTTCGCCAACAACCGTAACAAGCTTACCGAGATGGACGAGACGGTGCTGGCTTCGCTCAATAGCGACTTTGACCGCCAGAACGGTAGCTATCTCTCGCGTGTGGAATTGAATCGTCCCTTGGGCGGTATCTATGGTTTCCGCTATTTGGGCGTCTATCAGTATAGCAAGTACTCTGAAGAAGAGGTGCCTGGCGTAAGCGGCCCCAATGCTCCTGTAGCCCGCGATGAGAATGGCAATGTCATTCTCGACAACTATGGCCGTACGAAACCAGTGGCTTTCTGCTACACGGGTGTGGACGATGAAGAAAAGACATTCCACGGTGGTGATGCCATTTACGAAGATGTGAACCATGACGGCCAGATCAACGAGCTCGACATTGTCTATCTCGGCTCGTCACTGCCTAAGTTCACTGGCGGTTTCGGCTTCAAGCTCCGCTGGGGAAGACTGACATGGAACAACCAGTTCAACTTCCGCTACGGCAATAAGATCATTAACAAGGCCCGCATGAATGCCGAGAACATGTACTCGAACAACAACCAGAGTCGTGCCGTGCTGTGGCGCTGGCGTGTCGAGGGTGACATTGCCCCCATTCCCCGTGCACTCTATAATTACGGCTACAACTGGTTGGGTAGTGACCGCTTCGTCGAGGACGGTTCGTTCATCCGACTGAACTATACGCAGCTGAGCTATGCTCTTCCGACCAAGACTTTGAAGAGTCTGGGCCTGAGCCAGGTGAGCCTGTATATTTCGGCCAACAATCTCTTTGTGCTTACCAAGTATTCCGGTGCTGACCCGGAGGTTGGCTATGGAGGCTATGGTGTTGTGACCGATAATGCACAGACACCACGTGCCAGATCGTTCACCGGCGGCATAACTGTATCATTCTAAGTGAAAAATGAAGAATGAAGAGTGAAGAATTTGCTACCGCTTAACAATAAATAAAGAGAATACAAATATGAAAAATATAATAATAAAATACGGAAATGGAGAAAAGAGGAAAAGAGTCCTTCGGGTGTTGCTTGGCGCAGCATTCTTCACTCTTAACTCTTCACTCTTCACTTCCTGCTCCGACTTCCTCGACCTGCAGCCGCTGAACGATGTGGTGCTCGAGAACTATTGGACCAAGAAGAGCGATGTGACCAGCGTGCTGATGGGCTGCTACGAGAGCCTGTACTCGGAAGACTGCGTCACCCGCATGGGGCTTTGGGGCGAATCACGTTCTGACAATATGGTTATCGGTGTGTCTACGTCACAGGATTTGGAGCAGCTGGTCAAGGAGAACATCCTGCCCAGTAATCCTTTCTGCAACTGGACGGTCTTCTACCAGACCATCAACCGCTGTAACATTGTTATCCACTATGCGCCTGAGGTGCAGAGCATAGACCCGAACTACACGCTGACGGAGATGAAGGCCAATGTGGCCGAGGCCACGTTCATCCGCTCCCTGTGCTACTTCCACCTCATCCGCGCCTTCCGTGATGTGCCTTACACCAGCGAGCCCAGCATTGACGACACGCAGAACTACCAGGTACCTGCCGACTCGTTCAACGTGGTGCTCAACCATCTGATTGCAGATCTGGAAGCAGTGAAGGACGATGCACAGTTGTACTTCCGCAAACCTAATCCCGACAAGCAGCAGGAGAGTGAAGAGCGCGACAACACCGCTCGTGTCACCCGTCCAGCCATCTATGCTTTGTTGGCCGATCTCTACCTCTGGCAAGGCAACTGGCAGAAAAGCATCGACTGCTGCGACTATGTCATCGACTTCAAACAGAAAGAATATGAAAGTCTGAAGCGCAGACTGCAGAACCAGGTGTACCTGTTCAACGACATCCCCTTGATTATGGAGAAAGTCGATAACACATCGGGTAATGCCTACAAGGAGATTTTCGGAAAGGGCAACTCCTTCGAGAGCATTTTCGAACTGACGTTCGACCAGACACTTAATACGGAAAACAGAAACGCCTACGTCGGCAGTTACTTTGCCAACAGCAACGGTAACTCGCTCTCGAACGGTCGGTTAGCACCTTACGATGAGTTCTACGGAAGTCTGCCCAGCAAAAGCACCGAACTGTTCACTACCAACGACTGCCGCGCCTACGAGTCCATCTACCAGGCAGGTACTACCCAGTACTACATTGCTAAGTATGCTGCCACAGACGTGACCATCGACAACTCCAAGACCAACTGGAAGCCCGGCTACTCCTGGCGTTCCAGCAACTATGCACACTGGATTGTCTACCGTCTGACCGATGTCATGCTGATGAAGGCTGAGGCGCTCGTCCAGCAGGGCAGCGACCATTTCGAGGATGCCTTCACGCTGGTTAATGCCGTGAGTAAGCGCGCCGTCAACTCCTTCTCACCCGGTGTTGGCGAGGCTCTGAAGTTCAACGACTACAAGGACTCCAAGGAGAACATGGAGAACCTGGTACTGGAAGAGCGTCATCGCGAACTGCTGTTCGAAGGCAAGCGCTGGTACGACCTGCTGCGTCAGGCTCGCCGTATAGGCAACTCCAAGGAGCTGGCCAAGACCGTCACCAAGAAACAGATTACCAACATCAGTGGTATACAGATCCGGCTGGCCGACCCAAACGCACTCTACCTGCCGTACTATCGCAATGAGTTGAAGGTGAATCCCTATCTGAAGCAGAACCCGGCCTATAATACGGGCGATGATGCTGACTTGGAAAAGAATTGAAGAATTGAAAGATTGAAGAATTGAAGAATTGAAAATTATGATTACCAAGTTAATAAATAAGATATCCGTCTGTTGGCTGTGCTGCGGTGTTGCCGCAGTTCTCATCGCCGCTGTCTTTACCTCATGTAGTGACGATGACAGCGATGCCCCGTTGAATTTCTATTCCTCGGTACGCCTCACGGCCGCTGGCTTCATTGAGGCTGACGATGCTCAGTTCAGCGACTTCAAGACCATCTTGGAGCGCAGCAATTACCTCTCCATGCTGAAGACTTACGGTCACTATACCGTCTTCGCACCTACCAACGAGGCCATACAGTCGTTCCTCAAGGAGAACGGGTATGGTTCGCTTGATGCTCTGCCTAAAGAGCAGTGCGACACCATTGCCCGCACGCACATCGTTCAGGACAAGGCCTATTTCACCACCGACATGGGTGGCGAGATAGCTCCCGTCAACATGAACGATGACTATATCCAGATGACTTCAGACAGTGACGTCTACAACAATAACGCGCTGCTCATCTATGTGAACAAGAACTCGCGCATCATCCAGAAAGACGACTCTGTGACGAACGGTGTGGTTCACGTCATCGACCATGTCATCAACGCCAGTAACCAGTTCTTGCCGGCTCTCATGGAGGAAAATCCGAATCTCACCATCTTCTGTCAGGCTCTCCGTCTCACTGGCATGGCCGACTCGCTGACGAAGTACATCGACGAGACCTATACTGTAGATCCCGACTCGGCTGTCGGCGGTAAGGGCTTCAAGGTGCCCTACGGAACAGCCAACGACGGAACCGCCTCGAAGCAGTGCCAGACCTGGTACCCGGAACGCCGGTACTTCAAGTACACGGCTTTTGTCGAGACTGACTCCGTCTATCGTGCCCATGGCATCAATAACTTGGACGACCTGAAAGCCTACGCCAAGCAGGTGTATGACGAGTCCTATCCTGATGATGCCGGCAAGTACGATGAGGACTTCAAGGACAGACGTAACCCGCTGAACCGCTTCGTCAGTTACCACCTTATTAACCGTATTGGTTCGCGTGAATATTGGGTTCATAGTAAGGGTAGTATCTATACGGAAAAATTCCTTTTTAACATCTATGACCCTGAGGACTATTTCGAAACCATGGCTCCCCACACGCTGATCCGCTTCTGCAGCAACCCTGGCGAGGAAATCTACATCAATCGTAAGGCCCTTGTAAAGAATTCAAGACTTGAAGTGCGGGGTGTGCGCGTGCTGAAGGATGAAGAGGGCGATGGCTATACACAGTCGTGCAGCAATGGTATGTACCACTTCATTGATGACATTCTGGTCTACTCAGCCGATGTGCGCAACAATGTGCTCAATCGTCGCATTCGTATCGACGGCAGTTGTCTCAGCCCAGACTTCATGAACGCTCGCGCACGTATATATTATATGGGTAAAGAAGAGCAGATGATTGGCTTCAAGAATGGGTTCCTTACCGACTTCAAGATGCACAACTCGCACACGTTTATCGGCTGTGGTAACGAGCAGGTTGGTTGGCGACACTATCAGGGCAGCGGCGTCTGCATCACTGGCGAGAAGTTCGACGCTTCAGTGAAGCTGCCGCCGGTACCTCACGACGGTACCTACGAGGTTCGGTTGGGTTATTCGCTCGGTGACGACCGAGGCATTGCACAGGTCTATCTGAACAACGATCCTTGCGGTATTCCCATCAGTTTCCGCAATTTCGACAGCAATATCGGTTGGGAGGCTGACACCGATGACGAGGAGGAGACCAAGGCCATCGACAAGGCCATGCGTAACCGTGGTTTCATGAAGGCCATGGACAGCTATGGCAGCACATCGGAGCCTTTCCGTACCTATAGCAACGACGTGCGCCGCATCCTGGTGAAGCAGTATCTGCGCGCCGATCAGGAATATTGGTTGCGTTTCCGTCAGATTCTTGAAGGCAGCACCCTCTACATGTCTATCGACTATATTGAACTCTGTCCCAAGGACATCTACGACAGCCCCGAGGGCGAAGATCGCCACTAAAGACTCACCCCTGCCCCTCCCCTGAAGGGAGGGGAGAGGTCAGTCATATAACAAGAGCTTAGTTAAAACTACAAAAGTTAGATAAAGTATGAAATATTATAGTTATAAAAAGATAAAGGAGCTATATCGCTTTATAGTGTATATACTCCTCCCCCTCGTAGGGGGAGGCTGGGTGGGGGTCTCCTGCGCCGACTGGGACGACCATTACGAAGACCCGCTTACCCAGTCGGGAGCAGAGCCGACTCTTTGGCAGGCCATCCAGCAGCGTGCTGAACTGAGTGACTTCCGTGAGGTGCTCAGCCAGACAAAGGTCTTCAAGCACCACAAGAAAACCGACGTGAGCTATGCCGACTTGCTCAACGGGGCACAGACGTTCACCGTGCTGGCTCCCGTCAACGGCTCCTTCAACAAAGACTCGCTGCTTAACCTGCTGACCACAAACAAGGGCGACTCCATGGTGGAACGCTTCTTCGTAGCTAACCACCTGTCCTACAATTTGACTTCAAGCATTGAGACGCCCCAGGAATTCTTCCTGCTTAACACCAAGCGCGCGACCATCGGAAACAACCAGGCACTGAATGTTCCCATCAAGGAAGCTAATGTTAAGGCCAGGGGCGGTGTTATGCACGTCATGCAGGGCACGCTGCCTTATCGCTACAACCTTTACGAGATTATGGTCAACGACCCACGTTACAGTCTCATTGGCGAGCAGTTGGCCAGCTATATGCAAGATGAGTTCGATCCCAACCAATCAATCGAAGGCGGCATGGTCGACGGTGAACAGCTCTATGCCGACTCCGTCTTTATTGAGCGCAACCTCCTGTTGGAGCAGGTGGGCAGATTGGCCGCAGAGGACTCCACCTATCTTTTCGTGGTGCCGACGGCCTCGGATTGGCAGCGGGTGTGGCAGGAAGCTATGGACTATTTCCGCTTCGATGCCTCCGTAGAGAACGGTGACTCGCTGCAGCGTTTCTGGGCTAACCGCGCCTTGCTCGGCGATGCCATCTTTAGCCGCACCATACAGGCTTCTCCCACTGACTCGCTCGTCACTTACGACTATGACAAGCGTTATCCGAAGTACCATGTCTTCCATCGTCCCTTCGACAAGGGTGGCATCCTCTATGGCGCTACGGCTACTGAGTATAGTAATGGTACTCTCTACGCCGTCCCTGAGTGGCCTTTCAATCCGCTTACGACCTATCACCGTGAACTGAAGGTTGAGGGTGAGAACACTGGGTTGATAATCAACGACAACCTCTGTACCTACAACAAGCGCACCCTTGCCGCCGACAGCGTCTCGGAAAACGGGTATCTGGTCATCACGCCGACGCAGAACACCAGCAACTGGACGATGACATTCAAGGTCGAGAACACACTGGCTGGAGCTTACGACATCTGTGCCGTCATCCTGCCCGCTACGGTCTACGACCCCAATGCACAGATAAAACCCTGCCAGTTCGTGGCTGAAATCAACTATGTCGACGAGAAGGGCAAGGAAGTTACGTTCGATTGCGATAAGGTCAAGTTCAACAACGACCCCTTGAAGGTGGACACCGTCATGTTGGCCGAGAATTTCGTCTTCCCCGTTTGCAACTACGGCGAGACGAACATGAAGTTCTCGATCAAGCTGCAGTGCTCTATCCTGGCACGCGAAACCTCGAAGTACGCTCGCGAGATGTATCTCGACTGTATCTATCTCCGTCCCAGAACCTCTAAAGCCGAATAATTATGAAGAAGCATATATTATCTGTTATACTGCTGTTAGCTTCTGTTACGCTGGCAGCTCAGGAGAATATGAAGACAGTGACCGGTCAGGTTGTCGATGCTGCTACTGGCCAGCCGCTGGCGGGTGTCATCGTCGAGGCATACGGCAACCACCGCTACACCGCCATGACCGATGACAAGGGTGCCTACGAGCTGAAGGTGCCCGAATACGTGAACAGTGTCAGCATGCGCGTCGATGGCTACCAGCTTATACAAAAGGCCATCGGAAGCAAGACCGGACAGGCCGACGCACAGCTCTATCCCAACACATTCAGTCCCATCTACCAGTCTGCCACGCAGTCGAGTGTCACCCGCATGGCGCAGGACTTTGATAACACCGCACGGCTGAGCATTGACCCGCTTGTAGCCGAACAGTTAGGTGCCGAGATTCATTCTGTCTCGCGCAGCGGACAATTAGGTATTGGCAACACCATGTTCATCGGCGGACTCACCAGCCTGCAGACCAATGCCCAGCCGCTGGTCGTCATCGACGGTGTCATTACCGATATGCAGTACAACCGTCAGATGTTGCATGAGGGATATTACAATAATATCCTGGCCAACCTGAATGTCAACGACATCGAGAGCGTCACCGTACTCAAGAACGGTACGGCAATCTACGGTGCCAAGGCTGCTGCCGGTGTTGTGCTCATCAAGACCAAGCGCAATAAGTCGATGGCCACCAAGATTGATGTGACCATCAACGGGCAGTACCAGCTCATGCCCCGTCTGCCCAAGATGATGGGAGCTGAGGACTACCGTCTCTATGCCACCGAGATGCTCTCAGGGCTTACCGCCAACGTGAATAATCTGGAGTTTGTCAACAGCGATCCCTCCAACTATTATTATAATACCTATCATAATAATACCGACTGGACTGACGAAGTCTACCACAACACCTTCGTATCCAACTACGGCATCAACGTGCAGGGTGGTGACGATGTGGCCAACTACAACCTCTCGGTGGGTTATTCATTAGGCAACGCCACCATGCGTGGCAACGACTTCTCGCGCTTCAACATGCGACTGAACAGTGACATCAACGTTATTCGTAATCTCGATGTACGGTTTGATGCCTCCTATAGCGATGTCAACCGCGACCTGCGCGATGATGGCGCAAAGGAAGATCTCACTGTCGGAACCATTACGTCGCCGGGCTTCCTTGCGCTAATCAAGTCGCCCTTCCTTGCTCCTTACGCTTTCGATGTTAACGGTAATTCGAGTCACTATCTGGCCGATGCCGACAACTATGTCAGCAAGGTGTTCGAGGATGACGGCGAAATCTATGCCAATTCCGTGCGTCTGGCCAACCCCTTGGGCATCCTGCAATTAGGCGATGGCGAAAACCGTAACCAGGCCGGCAACCGCATGGTCAGCTTCAGCGTCACCCCGCGCTTTCAGTTCAACCGGCACCTTGCCCTGAGCGAGCATTTCAACTTCACGCTGGTCAATACCAACGAGAACTACTACCTGCCCCTTGAGGGAACACCGCCTTTCCGCCTCTTGGCTTCGAGCGACATTCAGGTGGAGAACATGACACAGAGTATGGCCGCCCGCCAGAACAGCGTCATGAGCGACACCCGCCTTGCCTGGAACAACCGCTACGGTGCCCATAAAGTCGATGTCTTCGGCGGCGTGCGCTACCAAAGCAGTAGTTATAAGCTCACGGCACAGCGCGGTTTCGACACAGGTAACGACAAGTACCCCAGCACTGGCAACGCTCGTAACTACCGCTCCACATGGGGTGCCGACGACAAGACACGCGACCTTACTTGGTATGCACAGGCCGACTATAACTGGGCTGAAAAATACTACGTGGAGGCAGGCGTCTCGGCAGAGACCAGTTCCTGCTTCGGCGACGATGCCGACGGGCTGAAGCTCGGCGGTGTGGTCTGGGGACTCTTCCCCAGTGTCAATGCCGCCTGGGTGGTGAGCAACGAGTCTTGGCTCGCCGGTTTCAAGGGCATCGATTACTTGCGTCTGAACGTCGGTTTCGACGTTACTGGTAACGACAATATTGATTATACCGCCTCAAAGACCTATTTCGTGGCCAACAACATGCTCTCGCAGAAGGTCGACGGCAAGTCCATTGGAAACATCGGCAATACCACGCTCAAGTGGGAGACCACCAGCCGCCTCACTGCCGGACTGGAAAGCAATATCCTGAATAACCGCGTCAACCTGCGCTTCAGCTTCTTCAAGGGCTGGACAAAGAACCTGCTCTCCTTGCGCCAGCTGGCATGGACCAGCGGTCTGGCTGAGAACTGGAGTAACGACGGTAAGCTGGAGAATACCGGCTTTGAGGCTGGTGTAGGCGTCAAGGTACTCAACCTAAAGGACTTCAGTTGGGAAATCGGTGCTTCTGCCGGTCACTATAAGAACAAGATTACCGCTCTGCCCGACAACGACAAGGCTTTCGAGACCCAGGCCTACGGAGCTACCATCCTCTCGCAGGTAGGTACCGCTGCTGGCGTGTTCTATGGCTATAAGACACAGGGTGTCTACGCCACTCAGGCTGCTGCCGATGCTGACGGTTTCTATCAGGTGAACGACCGCGACCAGCGCGAATATTTCGGTGCCGGCGACGTGCGCTTCGTTGACAAAGATAAGAATGGTATTATCGACGAGAACGACCGCTTCGTCATCGGCGACCCCAATCCCGATGTCTATGGCAACATCTATACCCGTGTCAATTGGAAGAACTGGGCACTCAATGCTACCATGCGCTACTCATTGGGCAACGATGTCTACAACTATCAGCGCTCACTGCTCGAAAGTGGCTCACGCTTCCACAACCAGACTACAGCCATGCTGGAACATTGGACTGCAGAGAATCAGCAGACTGACATTCCACGCATCAGCTACGGCGACCCCATGGGTAACTCACGCTTCAGCGACCGCTGGATTGAGGACGGCAGCTACATCCGACTGAGCAATGTCACGCTGAGTTACACCATCCCCATTATCAGCACTTACCTGCAGGGCATCACACTCTGGGGAGGAGCCTACAACCTCTTTACCCTGACACATTACTTAGGCAGCGATCCTGACTGTGGTGTCAGCGGCAGTGCCCTGCTCCAGGGCATCGACCGCGGCCTCCTCGCCAGCTCCCGCTCCTTCGCACTCGGTGTGAAGATTAACCTGTAAAGACCCACCCCCCAACCCCTCCCTAGGGAGGGGAGTGGTTAGTTTTTCTATAATATAAAATACATTAATATAAATAATGGATATGAAAAAGTATATTTGTGATAAGATAACGAGCTTGTTCCGCTTTACTGTCTATTCACTCCTCCCCCTTGCAGGGGGAGGCTGGGTGGGGGTCTCCTGCTCCAATCTCATGGACACTGACTCTGAACTGGTGGAGCGGCTGGAGGACAACCGTCTGCAGGAGCCTACCGATAGTGTCTACAGTGTCATGGGTATCATCTACAAGATGCAGACCATAGCCGACCGTACCGTACTGCTCGGTGAGTTGCGCAGCGACCTCACCACCACTACGGCCGCGGCCAGCAAGGATTTGAAGGCCATTACGAATTTTACGGTCGACAATCAGAATGCCTACAACCGCATCAGCGACTATTATGCCATCATCAACAACTGCAACTATTTCCTGAAGAACGTCAATAAGGACCTTGTGAAGAACGACCGCAAGGTGTTCGAGTCGGAGTATGCCGTTGTCAAGGCCTTCCGCGCGTGGACCTACTTGCAGCTGGTGCAGGTCTATGGCAGCGTACCCCTGATTACTGAACCTCTGCTCACTGAGGAGGACTCGCGCAACGCCATGAACCAAAGTCCCAAGGGCATTACTGAAATCTGTGATTTCTTCATTGACGACATCAAGCCTTACGTCGATACCAAGTTGCCCGTCTACGGACAAATTAATAACCTGAACTCGCAGAAGTTCTTCATCCCTGTGCGGGCATTGCTCGGTGACCTTTGTCTTTGGGCAGGACGTTACGGCGAGGCTGCACAGTACTATCACGATTATCTCGCACTGCGCACGAATCCAATACCCACCAGTACGTCGGCTGCGACCTGGGCTGATATCAACACCAAGGAGTTCAGGTCCACTCGAAGCTCGCTTTCATACGGTAGCGCCAGCAGTGAGTGCCTTTGCTACATTCCCATGGAAACAAGCGAGTTCTACGGCATCAAGAGCGAATTAAGCAACATCTTTAACTCCACAAGCATCAACCAACAGTTTGCTCAGGTGACTCCCACAGACAGGATGCGTCAGCTTTCGGCTGCTGCCAACTATTGTACTACTTCGTCAAATGCTGATGGTTCTCAGGACACCATCTATGCGCCCAAGGAGAATCTGGAAAGAAGCGAACTCGTCGGTGACCTGCGTTTTGGCACCGCTTACGACAATCGGGTGTCCAACAAGGAGCGCTTCGCAAGGACTTCCAATGAAATCCAGACCATTGACAAGCTCAACTCTACCGGAGTGACGCTTTATCGCGTCAATATCCTCTACTTGCGTTATGCCGAGGCACTCAACCGTGCCGGCTACCCGCAGTCGGCTTTTGCAGTATTGAAGTATGGTCTCTACGAAGATGTCGTCTGGAGTCAGATTGACGATGAAGAGCGCACTGCTGCTGCCAATCTCATCAACTTCGACAGCGATAACTTCACGATTGAGAATACCCAGGGAGTTCACTCACGCGGTTGCGGCAGGGCTGATTGCGATACCCTCTACCAGATTCCTCAGCCCACTACGTCACTGGCTTCCCGCGCCGATACCGTTGCTTACCAGATTCCTCTGGTCGAGGACATGATTCTCAATGAGATGGCATTAGAGGGCGCTTTCGAAGGCTATCGCTTCTACGACCTCATGCGTGTGGCTCTGCGCCGCAACAAACCTGCTTATCTTGCCGACCCCGTCTCGCGTCGCATGGGCACGCCTGACGATGCGCTCCGTTCACTTCTGATGAATACAAACAATTGGTACCTACCCCAGTAAGTTTTAACGAGTGCATGCAATCTTCAATGTTCAATGTTCAATATTCACGAGTGCATGCAATCTTCAATGTTCAATGTTCAATGTTCAATATTCACGACACTGTTATGATTACAAAAAACAAAAAATTCCTCCTTTCGGTCTGTTCGCTATGCTTCGGCGCAGCCTCAGCTCTCAACGCCGCCACCATCACCATTACCGTCAATGATGTCCGCAAGCAGACCATTACAGGCTTCGGCGCAGCTTGCTGCGACGGTGCCATGAAACCCTTTGGCAACGATACCCAGCCCGTCAAGCTGCTCTATGACCCACAGTATAATATTTGTCTGAACATTATGCGTGCAGAGATATCGCCCAGCTTCAAGGGCGATGATGGTTTAAGTTGGGGAAACACCTATAACTGGCAGGGCGGCGTGCCCTCGGCCAAGATCGTGAAGAAGTTTGGCGGTATCGTTTTCGGTACGCCCTGGTCTCCTCCTGGCGATTATAAGACCAACGGTACTGCCCAGGGCGGTAATGCTGAAGATCAGGGCTACAAGAAAGGCAAGCTCCGTACCGACTGCTACAGCAAGTTCTTCCCATGGCTCAATTCATACCTCAAGTACATGAAGTCCAAGGGAGTAGACGTCGACGCAGTGTCCATCCAGAACGAGCCCGACTGGTGGGTCAGCTATTCAGGCTGCCTCTACGACCCGAAGGACCTCGTAACCCTTGTCAAGGAAAATGCCTATATGCTCGACCGCGAGACCTATCCAGGTGTTAAGCTTATTAGTGGCGAGAGTTTGGGTTTCACCCAGAACTATACCGACCCGCTCATGAAAGACTCGACGTGCCGTGAGCACATCGACATCGTCGCCGGACACCTTTACGGCCATGCACCCCTCGAGTATATGAAGAAATCTGCCGTGCTCGCTACCAAGTACGGCAAGGAAGTCTGGATGACCGAGCACTCAGTGACCGATAACATCGACCACCTGCCCAACTGGCACGAACAGCTCATCTTCGCCGAGGAGCTTAACGAGTGCATGCTCGCTGGCTGCACCGGCTATATCTACTGGTATATGCGTGCACACTGGGCCTTCGTAGGCACTGGCGAGACGAAGTATAATGTCGGCAACATGAAGAATACCAAAAACAAACTCCTGCCGCGAGCATACGTCCTGTCACACTTCTCCAAGCACGTCACAGGTTCCACCCGCCTGACGACCTCACGCGACAAGACTTCAGGCGAGGGCGCTGCCTCTGAGTATTCAGCATACATCAAGGGCGACTCGCTCATCGTCATGGCTATTGACACAACGAAGTATGAACACGACCTCCAGCTCAAACTGCCGTACCCCGTCAAGAGTGGTATACATCTGTTGTCGACAGGCAATGAGACTGAGAATCTCTGTCAGGAACATCCCATCGACATCACCGAACCCGTCAAGCAAGTCACTGTCAACATGCCGGCACACAGCCTCAATACCTACATTTTCCAGATTGACCGAACAGATACCGGCATCAACGAAGTCAACGAGTCATCGGCTGACATCCGCCATGCACAGTCTTTGCCAACTTGGTACGACTTCCATGGACGGCAGCTGCCAGAGCCGCGAGGATGGTGCATTGAACGCTCTGCCGACGGCGTGACACGGAAAATATGGGCTGGCAAGTAGCCCCTTCATTCTAAACTCTATTCACGGGTGTTCCCAGACCTTGTTACGGAACACCCGTTGTTTATCCTTTCGGGCAGCAACGCGTTGCGCAATGTTTTGGCATTGTTGCGTTCTCTGTAACGCGGGATTTTTGTATTTTTGTAGGGATTTTAGACATACAAGAATGAAGAGAAACTTATTACTGCTATTAGTCGGGCTGGCGGCGATGTACTCCATCCCGGTTTTCGGTCTTTCTGCTCCTGAAACGGATGGTGAGTTGCTGACGCTTAACGACCGTGAGTACTTCGAGCGGCGAGGAGTGAATGTGCTGGTGTTCAGCAACAGTTTTAACGGAGGGTTCAACGACGAGAAGAACTCAGGTATAGAAATCATCCACCACGGCGTGCGTACCGTGCAGGGTGGGGCAGTGCGCCTCAACAACACGCCCGAGCAGTGGGACCTCGTGCCGAAAATGACGAACCGGAAAGTTGACCGTGAGGCAGGTTCCATTGAGGTGGCCATGCGCTACGACGATTACGACTTCGACAGCCGCGTCGTCGTGACGGCAAAAGGCAAGGCCGTGGAGATTGCTGTTTACTTGGACAAGCCCGTACCTGACAAACTCGCCGGTGAGGCGGGATTTAACATCGAGTTTCTGCCGTCTCAGTATTGGCTGAAAACCTTTGTCATGGACGGACGCCTGAACCGGTTCCCACGCTACGCAACGAGTCTGACCACGACGCGGCCGAACACGGAAAAGCCACGACAGTTCAAGGGCTTCCGTACCTACGATGACCGTGGTACAGGGCGCTTCGTCGACCCGTTGCCCTTGGAGACTGGCCGTCGCATCGTTATGGCTACCGACGACCCAGAACGCATGATCAGTATTTCGAGCGAAGATGCCGATTTGAAGCTTTACGACGGCCGCATGCTGGCGCAGAACGGCTGGTTCGTGCTCCGCAGCGTCCTGCCGAAGGGAAAGACTGGCAAGGTCGTGACGTGGACCGTTGAGCCTCATGCCATTCCGAATTGGATTCGCCAGCCGAATATTGGTTTCTCGCAAATCGGCTACACGCCCGACCAGCCGAAGGTTGCTGTCATCGAGCTTGACAAAAACGATCCTGTGCAGACTGGTTTTGCCAGTCTGATGCGCATCAACGATGACGGCACAACTGAGCAGGCTTATCAGGGCGCTCTGAAAGCTTGGGGGCCTTACTATAAATATAATTATGTGAAGTTCGACTTCTCGTCAGTTCGCCAGCCGGGCGTGTACTATATCCAGTATGGCCAGACGAAGAGCAATGACTTTCTCATCGACGCCCATGTATATGACAAGATTACCGACGCGACGACCGACGTCTGGGTGCCCATCCACATGAACCACATGTATGTGAACGAAGGCTACCGCACGTGGCACGGTGAGCCGTTCAAGGAGGGCTACCTGCAGGCGCCTGAGAGCGACCATTTCGACCTGCACCACCAGGGCGCGCAGACCGACACGAAATACAAGCCCTACGAGCTGATTCCCGGCTTGAATGTCGGTGGCTTCTTCGATGCCGGCGACTTCGACATCGAGACCGGCTCGAACATCAGTGTTGTGCAGAACTTCATCCGTGCCTGGGAGTTGTTTAAGCCTCAGCGCGACGAGACCTTCGTCAGCCAGCAGCAGCGCTACGTTGACCTGCATCGTCCGGACGGCACGCCCGACATCCTGCAGTTTATCGAGCACGGCGTGCTCAATCTCGTGGCACAAGCCGAGCAGATTGGCCACATGGCTTCGACGCTCTCGAACTCGGTGCTCGACAATTACCATCACCTTGGCGACGCCGCCTCCATTACCGATGGTTTGCACTACGACCCGAGCCTGAAGCCCTACGAGGTTTCCGCCGATGGCAAACGCTCGGGCACACCCGACGATATGTGGGCCTTCACGACACGCAATCCGAGCCTCGACCTCCAGGCTGCCACAATGTTCGCCGCAGCCTCCCGTGCCCTCCGTGGCTATAACGACAACCTCGCCGACCGTGCGCTGAAGCAGTCTAAGCGTCTCACGGACGAAGCCACAACCTTAATGGCTCAGCGTCAAGACCTGCGTGGCAATAACCGCCGTTCCGACCGTCGTTCTGACCGTCGCGCCGACCTTGGTACCAGTCTCCAGCTCTTTGCCGCTACTGGCGAAACAACCTACCGCGACAGCTTCCTGCAGAACATCTGGGCCTCTCTCGACCGTAACGTCTCCAACACCATGCAGACCGCCCTCGACGCTGTGCCTTACATGGATGATGCCTATAAACAGAAGCTCCGCCCATACGTTGTGAAGTACAACGACTACATTCACGGCTTCGATACGCAGAACCCCTACGGCGTGCCCATCGGCCTCGGCAACTGGGCAGGCGTCAATGCCGTTCTCAATTTCGGCATAACCGTCAACTACGCCCACATCTATTATCCCGACGTTGTCAGCAAGGATGAGGTCTATCGTGTCAGTAACTGGCTCTATGGCTGCCATCCCTACCATAACTACTCGTTTGTCGCCGTTGTCGGTGCCACCCGCCCGAAGCAGGTTTTCTATGGCAATAACCGCGCCGACTTCTCCGCTATCCCCGGCAACGTGGCTCCCGGCCTCCTCTTCCGCCGTCCCGACCATTTCGAGAACTACGACGACTGGCCTTTCCTCTGGGGCCAGAACGAGGGCACCATTGCCGGTAACACCCAGTACATCATCTTCGGCTCCGCGCTTAAAAACATCGTAAACTCAAATAAAAACTGACCATGATACAGCAGAAAAGAATCATCTTTAGCCTTGTGGCGATGGCCTGTGTGCTGTCGCTGTCGGCACAGTCCTCGTCTCTTCCATATCAGAACCCGGCACTCACGGCTGAACAGCGTGCCGACGACCTGCTCTCGCGGCTGACCCTCGACGAGAAGGTACGCCTGATGATGGACACGTCACCCGCCATCGAGCGCCTGCAGATTCCGCAGTTCCAGTGGTGGAACGAGGCTCTGCACGGTGTGGGTCGCAACGGCTACGCCACCGTTTTTCCAATTACTATGGCCATGGCCGCTTCGTGGGACGACGCCCTACTGCACCGCGTCTTCACGGCTGTCAGCGACGAGGCCCGTGTTAAAGCGCAGGAGGCCAAGCAGTCCGGCAACATCCGACGTTATCAGAGCCTGTCGTTCTGGACGCCAAATATAAACATATTCCGTGACCCGCGATGGGGTAGGGGCCAGGAGACCTATGGCGAGGACCCGTTCCTCACGTCGAAGATGGGTCTTGCCGTCGTCCGTGGCCTACAGGGCTACAGTTACGACGGTAAGCCGTTGGGCGACTACAAGAAGCTGCTGGCCTGCGCCAAGCACTTCGCCGTACACAGCGGACCGGAGTGGAATCGCCATACGTTTAACGTAGAGAACCTGCCTGAGCGCGACCTCTGGGAGACCTACTTGCCTGCCTTTAAAGCACTGGTGCAGGAAGGCGAGGTAGCCGAGGTGATGTGTGCCTACCAGCGCATCGACGGTCAACCCTGTTGTAGCCAGACCCGCTACGAGCAGCAGATTCTGCGAGACGAGTGGGGCTTCAAAGGTTTGATTACCAGCGACTGCGGTGCTATCCGCGACTTCCTGCCCCGTTGGCACAACACTGCCAAGGACAGCGAGGAGGCCTCGGCCCAGGCCGTGCTTGCCGGTACCGACGTAGAGTGTGGTTCTGAGTACCGCCATCTGCCTGAGGCCGTGCGCCGCGGCGACATCAAAGAGGCCGACCTCGACCGCTCGCTGCGCCGCCTGCTCATTGCCCGCTTCCAAGTGGGCGACTTCGACAGCGATGCCCGCGTGTCGTGGACAAAGATCCCTGCTTCTGCCGTCGCCTCTGCTGAGCACAAGCAGCTGGCCCTCGACATGGCTCGCAAGAGCATTGTCCTGCTGAAGAACAATGGCGTGCTCCCGTTGTCGCATGTTGCGACTCAGTCGCAACAAACTGGGAAAATCATCGTGATGGGACCCAATGCCAACGACTCCGTCATGCAGTGGGGCAACTACGCTGGCTATCCGACGAAGACCGTCACAGCCCTTGAGGGCATCCGCCGTCTGTTAGGCGATGTGCCCTACCTGCAGGGCTGCGGCTTGACCCGTAACGAGAGCATCGAGAGCCGTTTCGGCGAACTCCGCTCCCCCTTGGGCAGCCAGGGCATGCAGGCCATCTACTATAACAACACCGACATGACCGGCACGCCCGTCACCACTGTCACTCTGACCGAGCCGGTGAAGCTGAGCAATGGCGGTAACACTGTCTTTGCGCCGGGTGTGAACCTCGAGAACTGCTCTGCCCGTCTTGACGCCACGCTCATCCCGACGCGCGACGAGACGCTTATCTTCACCATCGGTGGCGACGACAAGATACGGCTCCTGGTCAATGGCGACACGATTGTCAACCTTTGGCAGGCCCGCCAGCGCATTCAGAACGCGCAGAAAGAGATAGCTGTGAAGGCCGGCCAGCATTACCGCGTACAGATTGACTATGTACAGGAGTCGGGCTACGGTGCCCTGAACTTCGACATTCAGCACAAGGCCACGCCTACCTCTCAGGAGCTGCTGGCACAGGTCGGCGATGCCGAGACCGTCATCTTCGTCGGCGGCATTTCACCCCGCTTGGAAGGTGAGGAGATGCGCGTCAGTGAGCCGGGTTTCCGTGGCGGCGACCGCACCAGCATCGAGTTGCCGCAGGCCCAGCGCGACGTGCTCCGTACCCTGCATGAGGCTGGCAAGAAGGTCGTCTTCGTCAACTGCTCCGGCGGTGCCGTGGCCATGACGCCCGAACTGGAGACCTGCGATGCCATCCTGCAGTGGTGGTACGGCGGCGAACAGGGCGGCGCGGCACTGGCCGACGTGCTTACGGGCCGCTACAACCCCAGCGGAAAGCTGCCCGTCACGTTCTATCGCAATACCGACCAGCTGCCCGACTTCCTCGACTATACGATGAAGAACCGCACCTACCGCTACTTCACCGGCGAGCCGCTCTTCCCCTTCGGCTACGGCCTCAGCTATACGACTTTCGAGTTCTCCAAGCCCGCCGTCAAAGTGAAAGGCGATATAGTCACCTTTACCGTCACGGTGAAAAACACCGGTAGCGTTGAAGGTACCGAGACGGCGCAGCTCTATTTCCGTCGTATGGCCGACCAGGAAGGCCCGTTGAAGACCCTATGCGCCTACCAGCAGGTCACCCTGAAGGCTGGCGAGTCGCGCACCGTCACCATCACCCTGCCCCGCAAGAACCTCGAGAGTTGGGATGCAAAGACCAATACCATGCGTTTCCAGCCCGGCAAGTACCAGCTGATGGTTGGCCCGTCGAGCGCCGACAGCGCCCTGCTGAAATTAGACCATACTTTCTGATTCAGGAATTGGCATGAAGAAGAGCATCTCTCAGCGCGACATCGCCCGTTTGTTGGGCGTGAATGTCTCTACGGTGTCGCGGGCACTGAAGGGGCAGACAGGTGTCAGCCCTGACCTTCGGGAGAAGATTGCCGAGCTGGCCAAGAGCCAGGGCTACCGCCCCAACCCCTTGGCCATGAGCCTGCGCTATGGCACCACCCGTACTATTGGCGTTGTGGTGCCCGACATTTCATTTAATCACTATGCGCATATCATCAAGTGGATAGAGGCCGAGGCGCGGAAGAACGGCTATCTGTGCATCGTCACAGACTCCGGCGACAAGTACTCCGGAGAAGTGGAGTGCGTAGAGCGGCTCATCGACATGCATGTCGAAGGCATTGCGTTGTGTCTCTCGCAAGAGAGTCCTTCAAAAGGGGAGACGGGATGTGCCCACCTGCAGCGGCTGAAGGAAGAACATATCCCCGTTGTGCTCTTCGACCGTGTGGCCGACATCGACTTTACAACGGTAAGTTTCAACGATGTGGAGTCGGCGCGGCAGGCTACGCTACATCTTATTGACAGTGGTGCCCAGCGCATCGCATTCCTCGGCGGACCTAACCGTATCAAGCAGGCTGCCGACCGTAAGCACGGTTATTTGGAAGCGTTGCGTGAACGTAAGATAACCATTCGAAAGGAATTGGTGAAATGCGGTCATGTAAGCTTCAATTCCGGACTCTCCGACACGCTCGAGCTGCTCAGCCTACCCGAGCCTCCCGATGCCATTCTTGCCGACCACGGTCTGCTGACCATCGCCGCCTTCCAGGCCATTGTCAGCCGCGGTCTCCGCATTCCGCAGGATGTCTCTATCATCGGTTTTATGAGCGACTGGGTATCAAGCATGTCCTATCCCCGTGTGACCTTCGTGAAGCAGAACCTCAGGGAGATTGGTCGCAAGACCGTCAAGCTCCTGATCGACCAGATAAAGGCCATGGAGGACGCCCAGTCACCCATGACGGCGAAGCACGTCGTCGTCAGTGCGCAGCTGAACATCCGGGAGAGTACGCTGCCGCTAAAAGCCTGAAATTATTACCGACAGTCATTTTAAAACGTATGACATTGTTCGCACAGAAGATATTCAAGTAATCAAACAAAGCGTATGAATATATTAATGATTGGTGGAACGGGCACCATCAGCAGTGCCATCACCCGACAGTTGGCCGCTACGGGCCATGAGCTGTGGCTGCTGAACCGTGGCAACCGGCGTAACGAAGTGCCGGCCAATGTGAAACAAGTCATCGTCGACATCGACGACGAGGCCAGTGTGCTCGCCGCTCTATGCAGCGAGACCTTCGACGTCGTCTGCGAGTTCATCGGCTTCGTGCCGGCGCAGGTGGAGCGCGACATCCGGCTTTTCCGCGGACGCACGCGCCAGTACGTTTACATCTCGTCGGCTTCGGCCTACAACAAGCCTGCGGCTAACCACGTCATTACCGAGGGTACGACGTTGGCCAACCCACACTGGCAGTACTCGCGCAACAAGATTGCATGCGAGGAACTGCTCATGCGCGAGTACCGCGACAACGGTTTTCCTGTCACCATTGTCCGTCCCAGCCATACATACTGTGAGCGTGCCGTACCCCTGAGTGTCCATGGCCTGAAGGGTTCGTGGCAGGTCATCCGGCGCATGCTCGACGGCAAGCCGGTCATTGTGCATGGCGACGGCTCGTCGTTGTGGACGCTGACGTGGAACGAGGACTTCGCCCGCGGTTTCATCGGACTGCTCGGCAATCCGAAGGCCATCGGCGAGGCGTTCCAGATTATGAGCGATGAGCAACTGACGTGGACACAGATTTACGAGTGTGTCGCCCGTGCCCTCGGCGTCACCCTCCGGCCCTGCTATGTCGCCTCCGAGTTCCTCGCTGCCGTTGCCCCGGTGGAGTGGGACTTCGAAGGTAATCTGCTGGGCGACAAGGCCGTCACCGTCTGCTTCGACTGCACGAAGCTGAAGCGCGCCGTCCCCGGTTTCCAGGCCACCACCCGCTTCGACGAGGGTGTCCGTCGCTGCCTCGCCCACATCCTTGCCCATCCCGAACTCCAAATCCCCGACCCGGAGTTCGACCAGTGGTGCAACCGCGTGATAGCGGCGCAGGAGGACGCAAAACGCTCATTACTTGCCGAGCGCCAATCAAATCAATAGACGAGAGGCCTCGCCGTCCGGATGGGAAGCCCTCCCGTCCGGATGGGAAGCCCTCTCGTCCGGATGGGAAGCCTCGCCATCTTCGCAGCATAGTGGGTGAAGCTTCCAAGCTTTGCGACTGTGCTCTTAAGCTTTGCATCCGTGCTTCCAAGCTTTGCATCCGTGCTTCCAAGCTTTGCGTCCGTGCTTTTGTTGCAAAGCTTGGAAGCTTCACCCACTACCATGAGACAAATTAGAAAGCCGTCCCCTATGGAAGGCTATATCGGAAAACAGCCTGCACCCGTTGCACCTCTTGCACCAGGCCGGGTGCAAGAGGTGCAACGGGTGCAAGTAGTTTTTTTGTTTCGCCATCCATTATGGGAAGCCGCTGAACGGGGGCAAAATCATAAAGAATCTGAATTTTCGGTCAAAGATGTTTTGTTTTGCAGATTTATTTGTAAATTTGCAGACAAATGGCGAATAGACAAAGAGACTTAACTGACCCAACGATACTGGTGTCGTAAAAACAAGCAATAAACAATACAGATTATGAAGGACTTTAATTTCTATGCGCCGACGGAAGTGGTGTTCGGCGAACAGTCGGAGGAGCAGGTGGCTCGTCTGGTGAAAAAGTATGGTGGCACGAAAGTACTGGTGCATTACGGCGGGCAGAGTGCCGTGCGCTCGGGACTGCTCGACAAGGTCTGTGGACTGCTCTCGGAGAGTGGTGTCCCGTTCGTGAAGCTCGGCGGCGTGGTGCCCAATCCGCGATTGTCGCTGGCTAAGCAGGGCATTGACCTCTGCCGCCGCGAGGGCATCGACTTCATTCTTGCCGTGGGTGGCGGATCGGTCATCGACTCGGCGAAGTGCATAGCCTACGGTGTTCCCTTCGACGGCGACGTGTGGGACATCTATCTCGGTAAGGCCGAGCCGGCGACGATGTTGCCCGTGGCTTCGGTGCTGACCATCCCCGCCGCTGGCAGTGAAATGAGTGAGGCCAGCGTCATCACCAACGAGGACGGCGACGTGAAGCTGGGCTACTCGAATAACCTTTCACGCCCGAAGTTTGCCATCATGAATCCACGCCGCACCTTTACCTTGCCGCCCTACCAAACGGCGGCCGGTGTGACGGATATGATGATGCACACCATGGAGCGCTATTTTACCAAGGACGACGACATGGACCTGACAACCGACCTGGCTGAGGCTGTGCTGCGCAGGATGAAGACCGCCGTGTTCGACGTGCTGAAGAACCCTGAGGACTATCGTCAGCGGGCACAGATCATGTGGGGCGGCAGTGTGGCGCATAACGGTCTGACGGGCTGTGGCGTTGCCGACGACTGGGCCACCCACCAGTTGGAGCATGAGCTGAGCGGTATGTTTGACGTGACGCATGGCGCTGGCCTCGCCGCTGTTTGGCCGAGCTGGGCGCGCTACGTCATGCATGAGAACCTGAGCCGCTTCGTGCGTTTCGCCGTCAATGTGATGGACGTGCCGAACGACTTCACCGATCCCGAGGGTACGGCCTTGAAGGGCATCGAGGCCATGGAGTGTTTCTACCACGCCATTGGCATGCCAATTAACATCAAGGAATTGATAGGCCGCGACATCACCGATGAGGAGATTAAAGAGATGACGCGCAAGTGCAGTCGCGACTACCAACGCACCTGCGGCGTGCTCAAGGTGCTGACTGCTAAAGACATGGAAGTTATTTATCAGATGGCCCGAGGATGACGCAACGCATTGCGTAAACTTTTTTGGCAGTCTGTAATGTTTTTTTGTGGGAATTAGCTACCTTTGCAGGGCTATTCCAACACAAAAGACTTTATAAATAACTACGATGTGATGAGCTACCTGTCCCTTAGGGACGGGTGGCTCTCAAAGGTAAATGATGATGAGATACATAAATATACTATTTGCGCTGTTGGTGACGCTGGGTGTACACGCGCAGCAGCCGCAGGGCGACTCAGATGAGGATATGGACGGTAACCGCCGACAGACGGTGACCGGACGGGTGATGGACACAGAGTTAGGCGAGCCGATGGTGCAGGCCAGCGTGCAGCTGTTTCGCCAGCGCGACTCGACCTTTGTGGGCGGGTCGGTGACGGACCTGCGTGGAAACTTTACCGTCGAAGCGCCGGGCAACGGCATCTATAAGTTGAAGATTTCGTCGGTGGGCTTTCAGACCATTGAACGCGAGGTGACACTGCGACGCAACCAGAGTCAGGATCTGGGCACGCTGATGATGTCGTCAGACGCTGTGCTGTTGAAGGAGACCGTCGTCACGGGCCGTGCGGCGCAGGTCATCGTGAAGAAGGACACGCTGGTGTTTAATCCTGAAGCCTACCGCACGCCGGAGGGCTCGCCTATCGAGGAACTGATCAAGCGTATGCCAGGTGCGGAGGTCGACGAGGATGGCAACATCACCGTGAACGGCAAGGTCATTCAGAAAATCCTGCTCGACGGCAAGGAGTTCATGCTCGGCGACGTGGAGACGGCTCTGAAGAACCTGCCCGTCTCGATTATCCAGAATGTGAAGTTCTACGACCAGCAGAGCGACCAGGCGCGCATCACTGGCATCGAGGACGGCAACAAGGAGACGGTGCTCGACTTCACCATCAAGAAAGGCATGAACCGCGGCTATATGACGAACCTCGACCTGGCCGGCGGTACCGAGCATCGCTATGCCTCGCGCGGCATGGGGAGTAGCTTCACGGACAAGACGCGCTTCGTGCTGATGGGCAACTTCAACAACAAGGAGGAGAACGCCGGCTGGTGGAACCGCCGCGGACTGAACTCCCGTAAGATGTTGGGCACGAACCTGAATTACGACGACGGCGAGAAGCTGAAGATGGACGCCAGCGTGCGCTGGAACCACCGTGGCGGCGACAACGAGAACGAGAACGCCAGCGAGAGCTTTTACAGTCAGGACTATCGCACCTTCTCGAACAGCCTTTCACGCAGCCTTTCGCGCAGCAACAACTGGAACGGTAACATCCGTCTGGAGTGGAAGCCCGACACACTGACAAACATCCTGTTCCGCTCCAACGGAAGCTATGGCACCAACGACGGCATCGGCAACTCGGCGAGCGCCACGTTTACGGAAGACCCGTATCTCTACTCCCAGGACCCGTTGGCCTCATTGGAATCATTGTCCCCCTATCTCGTGAACAGCAACCAGAACGCGAACCTCTCCTATGGAGAGAACAAGAACGCCTGGGGTATGTTGCAGTTATATCGCAGGCTGAATCCGAGAGGACGCAACATAACTCTGCGCATGGAGGGAAGCATAGGCGACAGCGACAACCGCAACACGTCGAACAACGAGGTACACCTCTATCGCGTGCAGAATCAGGCAGGTCAGGACTCCACTTATTTCACCGCCCGCTACAACAAGACGCCTTCGGACAACAAGGGCTACGTGGCCAGCATCACCTACAGCGAGCCGCTGTGGAAGGGTGCCCACCTGCAGACGAACTACGAACTACGCTATAACCAGAACAAGAGCGACCGCCAGACTTTCGACTTTAGCCATCTGGCAGTGAACCCTTTCGCAGGCGTCGTTCCTGACTACCGCGAATGGGATCCATGGTTCGACCCATTGTACTCATCAGTACAATCGGGCTTGACAGACCCGTTAGCCCCGTATCTCGACAGGAGCCTCAGCCGCTACTCAGAGTACGAGAACTACACGCACAACATTCGCCTGACGCTGCGCCACTATCAGGAGGAGTACGACTACAACATCGGCTTCCTCGTGCAGCCCCAGCATTCGAACTTCATCCAGGACTACCGCGGCGTCTATGTCGACACCGTGCGTAACGTCACGAACCTGACGCCAACCATCGATTTCCACTACAAGTTCAGCGACCAGCACGATATCTGGGTACACTATCGTGGCGACACGCGCCAGCCAGACATCACGCAGTTGCTCGACATCAGGGACGACTCGAACCCCCTCTATATTACAGAGGGTAACCCGGGTCTGAAGCCGCAGTTCACCAACTCGCTGAACATCTACTACAAGAACTACATCCAGAAGTACAAGCGTTCCATCGTGCTCTATGGTAACTACCGCCACATCCGTAACTCAATTTCCAATCTCGTGCGCTACAATGCCGAGACCGGTGGCAGCGAGTCGCGCCCGGAGAATATCAACGGCAACTGGAATGCCGACGGTGGCTTCAACTTCACCACCGCCCTCGATACGACAGCTCACTGGAACATCGGCAGTGACACGCGCCTGCGTTATAATAATTATGTGAGCTATGTGTCTCAGGCGAAGGCCGACGCAGAGAAGAACACCACACGCACCACAAACGTGAACGAGCGGCTGAGCCTCAGCTTCCGCAACGACTGGCTTGAGGTGATGCTCGATGGTAACGTGAACTACCAGCATTCGCGCAACGAGTTGCAGCCCACGGCCGACCTCGACACCTGGCGCTTTGCCTACGGTGGACAAATCTTGCTACGCCTGCCGCTCGACTTCGAGATTTCAACGAACCTGCACGAGAACAGCCGCCGAGGCTTTAATGACCCGTCGTCGAACACCAATGAGCTCATCTGGAACGGACAGATTTCAAAAACCTTCCTGAAGACAAAGACCCTCGTCGTCGCCCTGAACTTCTACGACCTGCTGAAACAGCAGAGCAACTACGAACGCTGGGTGAACGCCAACGGCCGCAGTGACACGCGCTACAACAGCATCAACTCGTATGCCATGCTCCACGTGCGCTACCGTCTGAACATGTTCGGCGGAAAGCTCGATACCGAGGGACGCTATGACAAGAAGTGGGGTAACAGCGACGGGCGCAGCGACAGGAACCGCAGGTAAGGTAACAACCGTTAACTCCCATCCGCTACCCCGAAAAACGGAGGTTGCGATAGTTTTTGAACAACTGTAATGCTTATGGATAAAAGAAATTGCTATCTGCAAAGAACGTTGCTCGCAGGCCTGCTGTTCACGGCAATCACGGCCAGTGCACAAAGTTACCGTCTTGTCAAGGATGGCTACTTCAATGCCGGAGGCACCGACGTCATGGCTTTCAGCGACTTCTACCCAGAAGGGCATCAGGGCGGCGTGTGTGTCATTATGAACGGGCGACGTATCGCCACCAACGGTGACATCCGCTTGGAAGCAACGCCCGGACAGTGGCAGCCTGTACCCAAGCAGCTGAACCGTAAGGTCGAGGGCGAGCGCATCGTGACGACGCTCTGCTATCCCGACTCCTCGCGCCACTTGACGGGCTTCAACCCGATGGTCTATCCCGACTGGCACGTGAACTACACGGTGACCGTGGAGCCAGCGCAATCCATACAACTTCATGCGCCGAACACTCAACCGCATCAGGGCATTATGGTCACCGTCGACCTGGACACGCCCGTGCCTGACTTCCTGTTGGGCAAGGTGGGCTTCAACTTAGAGTTCTATCCAGGCGACCTGTTCGGTAAGCCATGGCTGATGGACAGTCAGACAGGCATCTTTCCGCAGCAGCCGAACGGTCCGCTGCTCCGGGTGGCAACCAACCGCGGCCACGACGGCAACTTCTTCGCAGGCCGCGGACAGAAGGCCGACCTGGCGCAGTTGGACGGTAAGGGCTACAGTCCGCTCCGTGCCGACGACATCATTGCTGAACCATACGCCGTGGGTCACAAGTTCACCTCCTGTCCCGATGATGCCATGAGGCGATTAACGGTGGAGTCGCTCACCGAACCGCTGAAGCTCTACGATGGTCGCATGAACCATAACAACGGCTGGTTTGTGCTGCGTAGTGAGATAGCCAAGGGTGCGACGAAGGGGGCAGTGCGCTGGTTCATCACGCCTGCCGTTGATGAACAGTGGCGCTATACTCCCGTTATCCAGACTTCTCAGGTGGGATACCTGCCAGGACAGCCGAAGCACATCGTCATTGAGACTGATAAACGGGAAAGGGTGACTGGCGACGTACAATTGGTGCGGATTGGTGATGAGGGGGAAAACGTTGTCCGCACGGTTGAGGCGAAGTCGTGGGGAGAATTCCTGCGTTATCACTACTTCGTTGCCGACTTTAGTGATGTCAGCGAGCCAGGACTCTATCAGGTGCGTTATGGCGATGCCAAGTCGAACGTATTCCGTATTGCCGACGATGTCTACGAACGTGGTGTGTGGCAGCCCGTCATCGAATATTTCCTACCTGTGCAGATGTGCCACATGCGTGTCTCGGAAAAGTATCGCATCTGGCATGATGCCTGCCACATGGACGATGCCTTGATGGCTCATGTGGGTAACCATATCGACGGCTACGACCAGCGTCCCGGACTCTCGAAGTATAAGGAGGGCGAGCGTGTACCCGGTGTGAATATCGGCGGCTGGCACGATGCCGGCGACTTCGACCTCCGCGTGGAGTCGCAGGCAGGTGAGGCCTATATCCTCGCCTTGGCCTATGAGCAGTTCCATCCTGATATTGATGTGACCGCCATTGACCAGAACCGTCATCGTGTGGAGATCCACGAACCAGACGGTAAGAACGATATCTTGCAACAGGTGGAGAACGGTGCTCTCACGGTTGTCCGCACCTATCAGGCGCTGGGCCGCCTCTATCGAGGCATCATCTGTAATAGTCTGCGTCAGTATGCCATGCTCGGCGATGCGGCAGCCATGACCGATGGCGTGATTGGCAACGAAGACGACCGTTGGATTTTTACCGAGGACAACCCCTCGCGCGCCCTATCGACAGCTGCGCAGTTAGCTGGTGCCGCCCGTGTGCTCCGGGGCTTCAACGATGCCCTGAGTCATGAGTGTCTGCAGATTGCAAGCGAACTCTATCAGCAGACGCAGGTGAGCGGTTTTATGACAGCAATGAAACTGCAGGGTGCTGCTGAGCTGTATTTGGCAACGGGCGAACAGGCTTATCTCGACTTTATCCTTAGCCAGCAGGAGATTATCATGAGGAATATCGGCAGGTCAGGTTGGTTCTTGGCCCGCATCGCCAAGCAGTTGGAGGCACGCAAGGATAATAAGTCTTGTCAGTTTGTGGATGCTTTCCGCACAGCCCTCGCTGACTATAAGACGCAGCTCAACAAACAGTCGGCAGAGACACCCTACGGCGTGCCTTACCGCCCGAGCATCTGGGGTGCAGGGTGGGACATTCAGCGCTTTGGCTTCGAGTACTACTTCCTCAACGATGCCTATCCCGACATTTTCCCGAAGGAGACAGTGTACAACGCGCTAAACTTCATCCTCGGTTGTCACCCAGGTAGCAACAGCGCCTCGTTCGCCTCCGGCGTCGGAGCAAAGTCAGCCACCGTAGCCTACGGTCTGAACCGCGCAGACTGGAGCTACATCCCCGGCGGTGTCGTCTCAGGCACTGCCCTCATCCGTCCCGACTTCCCCGAGCTGTTGGAATTCCCCTTCCTGTGGCAGCAGACGGAGTACGTGCTCGGAGGCGGCTCCTCGCACTACATGTTTCTGGTGTTGGCGGCACAGAAAGAGTAATAGAGATAAATCAAGAGCAAGCTGAGTTTGCTGCTGGAGCTTATGACACCGTTACAGAAGATTCGATCATCGTTCACCACGCAACTGACGTTGTGGGTGGCGGGCTTTGTGACGGTCATCAGTGTGCTGGTCATTGTGTTGCTGGCGTTGTTCTCGAAGGAGATAATCCACGACGAGACCGTTGACGCGACGCTGCAGGCGCTGGAGAACACGGCACTGCAGATAGATAACCGCCTGCATCAGTCGGAGATGGCGGCGCGGATGGAGAAGCGGACGGTGACTGTGGACAGCGGAAGCATCGAGCGGCTCATCAATGAGAATGGCTATCTGGCCAAATTGCAGCATTCGCTGCCCAATGCAACGCTTGAAGTTATTTCACGCTCGGCCGAAGGACGCTTGCTACCAACGGGAAGCAAGAACTTCAAACATCAAACTTCAAACTTCAAACATCAAACTTCAAACTTCAAACATCAAGCGGGGAGTGTGGGCGAGAGCGGTTACCGCGTGGAAGACATAGACGGCGAGGAGAACTATATCTTCTACCACTCGCTGCGCGGCGGTGCCTACAGTCTTACCGTAGTATGCCCCGCGCAGGACATCTATGGCAAGTACGCACGTATGCAGTGGCTCTTGCTGCTTGGGGGTGTGGTTGGCGTGCTCTTACTGCTTTATGTGCTCTACATCGTGGTGGGTCGTCATCTGCGTCCGCTGCACCGTCTGGCCGATGCGGCACAAAGTATTGCCCAGAACAATCTGGACACGCCGATCCCCGACACACGCCATCAGGATGAGACGGGCCGGCTGCAGAACAGCCTGTCGAAGATGCAGCAATCGCTGAAAGCCTACATCGCTGAGATGCGGCACAAGCAGGACACGCTGAGCCGGCAGAACGCTGAGCTGAACGCCGCATACGCCGAGGTGGAGGGCTACGAGTCGTTGAAGACCAACTTCCTGCGCGACATGACCGCACGGATGGCTGAACCGGTTGACAGCCTCTGTCAGCAGACCGACCGCATCTGCCAAAACTACGCCAAGATGACCAAGGCGGAGATGGTGCGGCTGCAGCTGGGCATTATGCAGAACACCGAGACCATCACCAGCTTACTCGATCAGCTGGCAAGTGAAAAGTTCAGTGAGAATAGTGAAGGACTGCGGATAGCTGACGTTCCCTTGGCCGGGCAAACAGCAGATTCTTACCTCATTTCGGTAGCGAGCGAGCAAGCCACGGCACCAGCCGATTCTTCACTCATTTATGGTGAGCAATGTCGAACCACTCTTCACTCTTCACTTTTCACTCTTCACTCTTCACTTATACGAAACATCCGGCAGCGTCTTTCCCTGCGCCTCGGCCTGCTCATTGTGTTAATCATCACTGTGGCCTTCTCGCTGGTCTTCGACTTCCTCTTCTACCGCTGTAAGCACTACATCCAGCTTGCGGCCATCGACTATGCCACACAACTCTTGGATAACACCGCCGAGCGCATCAGCGGCATCATGGACGAGACCGAGCTCGTGACCAACTTCATGGCTCTCACCACGCCCAGCCACCTGACACCCGACTCGCTGCTGGCCTTCACTCATCGCACCGTCAACGACTACTCATTCCTCACCGGCTTTGCCATTTCCATGGAGCCAGACTTCTTCCCCGAGATGGGTCGTTACTTCTCTGCCTACTCGCTGCGTCAGGGCGACAGCATTATCACCGTGCGGGAGGGACCGTTCGAGTACTTCGACGCCGTGTGGTACAAGACGCCGCGGTCGCTCGGCACGTCCTGCTGGATTGATGCTTTCGACGACTACAACGAGGGCACGCTCTCCTCGCCCGACATCCTGACCTCCTATTGCTGCCCCATGCGCAACGCCGACGGCCATTACATCGGCAGCATCACTGCCAGCCTGACGCTGAAGTGGCTTAGCAAGGCGTTCACCGCCATCCAGCCCTATCCTAACTCCTCCGCCATCATGATTGGGCGCGATGGCACCTACCTCGTCCACCCCGACACAGCGAAGCTCTTCCGCGAGACCATCTTCAGCGATGCCGCCCCTGAGGCGCGCCGCGACATTGAAATCATGGGCAGGGCTATGCTCGCCGGACGCAGTGGCATGACGCAGACCATCGTCGACGGCCACGATGCGTTCATTTTCTACCGACCACTCCAGCGTACCGGCTGGAGCATCGCCATCGTGTGTCCAAAGAGCGACGTCTTTGCTCGCTACAACCGCTTGCTCGCCTTCGTTTGGGCCGTCATCATCGTCGGTCTGATTCTCTTGCTCGTTGTCTGTTACCAGACCGTGCGCCGGGCCATACTGCCATTGCGCCAACTCGATGAGCAAGCACAAAGGATTGCCAGTGGAAACTTCGACGAGGCCTTGCCGCCAAGCATTCGCCACGACAGCGTGGGCCGCCTGCAGAACAGCTTCATTCTGATGCAGCACTCCCTCGCCCAACTCGTCAATGATATCCGTAGCGTGAACTCCAAGTTGCAGCAACGCAACGACGAACTGACCACGGCATACCGACTGAAGCTCGAAGCCAACCGCAAGAAAGCGGCCTTCATACAGAACATGTACCACGAGATCCGTACGCCCCTCAACATCATCTGCGGCTTTACCGAAGTGCTCACCACCAGTCTCCATGACCTGCCTGCCGACGAGCTTACCAATATAACCGAGCGCATGCGTCAGAGCGCCGCCGACATCAGCCGGCTCGCCCGCGAGCTAAGTCAGGTCGCAATGAATTCATAAAGAATGTAAATAAACGGGGCCGAAATAGTAATTCCTGCGGAAAAAACACTATCTTTGTGCTCGGAATTAGCTTCACCGCTTGTATCGTCTGGGAAGTACCAATTAGAATAATAACATAAAACAGTAAAGCTATGAAAAAGGTTTTTACACTGGCACTCGTTGCCATCACGATGCTGGCTATGACCGCCTGCACCAGTAAGAATGAGACAAACAACGGAGTGAATGACTTCAAGATCCAGCGCGGCACGAACGTCAGCCACTGGCTCTCACAGAGCGAGGAGCGTGGCGAGGCCCGACTCATGCACATCCAAGAGGATGACTTTGCACGCCTCGACTCCCTCGGATTCGACTTTGTGCGCCTGCCCATCGACGAAGTCCAGTTCTGGGACGAGGACGGTAACAAGCTGCCAGAGGCATGGGAGCTGATGACCAACGCCATCAACTGGGCCGAGAAGCACCACCTGCGCACCATCGTTGACTTGCACATCATCCGCTCGCACTACTTCAACGCCGTCAACGAGGGCGGTAGCAGTGCCAACACCCTCTTCACCTCCGAGGAAGCGCAGCAGGACCTTATCAATATGTGGTACCAGCTGTCCGACGTGCTGAAGGGCTACAGCAACGACTCCGTGGCCTACGAGTTCATGAACGAACCCGTGGCCGAAGACCACGAACAGTGGAACGCGCTTATTGCCAAGGTTCACAAGGCTCTGCGCGAGCGTGAACCGCAGCGCACCCTTGTCATCGGTTCCAACCTATGGCAGAGCTACGGAACCATCAAGGACCTGAAGGTACCCGAGGGCGACAAGAACATCATCCTGTCCTTCCACTACTATAACCCCATGATCCTGACACACTATGGTGCTTGGTGGACGCCCATCGGCAAGTACACCGGCAAGGTCAACTATCCAGGCATCCTCGTTTCGAAGGAAGACTATGACGCTGCTCCCGACTCTGTCAAGGCTGTCATCGACGAAAATAAATTCACGACTGAGGAGTGGAACATCGATAAGATTCGTCAGGACTTTGCCGACGCCATTGCTGCCGCCAAGAAGTACGACCTGCAGCTCTTCTGTGGCGAGTGGGGCGTCTATGAGCCCGTTGACCGCGAACTGGCCTACAAGTGGACGCGCGACATGCTGACCGTCTTCAAGGAGAACAACATCGCGTGGACAACATGGTGCTACGATGCCGACTTCGGCTTCTGGGACCAGAAGAAGCACGACTTTAAGGACAAGGGGCTGGTCGACTTGTTGATGAGTGAATAAATTATAATGTACGCAAAGACGCAAAGGCACGAAGTTTTTTCTTTGTGCCTTCGCGTCTTTGCGTACTGAATAAACAGTATGGAAATGATGAGGAATATTAGATTACTTGTAGTCGGGGTGCTTGGCGTGCTGACGGTCACAGCACAGGCGCAGAGGTACCCGACCAAGTTGCTCGACCATGAGCAGCGGATAAATGAGATTATCAGTGGCATGACGCTCGAGGAGAAGGTCGAGATGTTGCACGGAAAGAACATGTTCTCGTCGGCGGGCATCCCTCGGTTGGGCATCGCCGATGTGGAGTATGCCGACGGACCCTTTGGCATCCGCGAGGAGATGGAGCCCCACTCGTGGAACTCCGCTCATCTGACCACCGACTCGGCGACGTTCTTCCCCACGGGTTCGGCACTTGCTGCGACGTGGAGCACAGAGTGGGCCTACGCCTACGGACGAGGCATGAGCCGAGAGGCCAGACTGCGTGGTAAGGACATGATTCTCGGCCCGGCCATCAATATCCAGCGCATTCCCACTGGCGGACGGACGTATGAGTATCTGAGCGAAGACCCATTGCTCAGCGGCATGCTCGCCGTGGCCTATACCCGTGGAGCACAGGAAGATGGTACTGCTGTCTGCCTGAAGCACTATGCGCTGAACAATCAGGAGGATTATCGCGGCACGGTCGATGTACGCATCAGCGACCGCGCCATGCATGAGATCTACCTGCGACCGTTCGAGATGGCCGTGCGCGAGGCCGATGCCTGGGGCCTGATGGCGGCATATAATAAGGTGAATGGCCGGTGGTGCTCAGAGAACGAACATTTGCTCAACACCGTGCTGCGCCAGCAGTGGGGCTTCCCCGGTATGGTTATCAGCGACTGGGGCGGTGTCCACTCGACGGTTGATCCCGTCGTGGCGGGCATGAACGTCGAGATGCCTGGCAACCGCTTCATGGGGCAGGCACTGCTCGATTCTGTGAAAGCCGGAAAGGTCAGCGAGGCCGTCATCAACCAGCGTGTCCGCGAGATTCTGCGCGTCCGACTGACGGTGAAGCCCATCGATAAGGCGGTAGCCAACACGAAGCCTGTGGGTAATCCAGAGGAGATGAACACGGCTTTGGAAGTAGCGCGGCGGTCAATCATATTGCTGAAAAATGAGCCGGTCGCCCTGAAGAAAAACGAGTCCCTGCCTCTGCTGCCGATAGATACCAAGCGCATTCGTAACATTGCCGTTATCGGCGAGAATGCCGTGACGACAATGGCACTCGGTGGTGTCGGCGCGGGTGTGAAGACGCGCAGGGAGGTAACGCCGCTCGAAGGACTGCAGACAGTGCTCGGCAGTAGCGTCAAGCTGACATACGTTCCCGGATACAAGAGCTTCGACCGCGACAGCCGCAATAAACGGCAGAGTTCGCAGCAGCCTGCCGACCCTCAGTTGTTGGCCGAGGCTGTTAAGGCAGCTAAGAGCGCCGACCTCGTCCTATTCTTCGCTGGGGACAACCGCGAGGTGGAGACCGAAGGCTCCGACCGCAAGAACATCACCCTGCCCTCGGGACAGGATGAGCTGGCCATGGCTCTTGCCAAAGCGAACAAACGACTTGTGACGGTCATCGTCTCCGGCGGTCCCGTCGATGTCAGCACCGTGAGCGAAGTCTCCGGTGCACTCGTGGCATCGTGGTTCAACGGCTCCATGGGCGGTCAGGCACTCGCTGAAGTGCTCACGGGACAGATCTCGCCCTCAGGCAAGTTGCCAATGACGTGGTCTTGCCACTTGGAGGATGTGCCCGCCTACGCCACGGGCAGCTATCCGCAGCAGGCCGAGAACAGCCAGGGCGACATCTTCGTCGGGCTGGTGAACAATGGACAGAACAGTGGCGGAAACCGTGGGCCACACGGCAGGAACAACATCCAGCCCGTTGCCAATTATACCGAGCAGGCACTTGTTGGCTATCGCTGGTACGACACCAAGCACGTCACCGTCGCCTATCCCTTCGGCTTTGGCCTCTCCTATGCCACGTTCCAGTATAGCGACCTTGCCGTGCAGCCCACTGTCGACGGCTTCGACGTGCACTTCACCCTTGCCAATACCTCCGACCGTAATGCCGAGGAGGTGGCACAGGTCTACGTCGCCCGTCCTACCTCGCACATCGAGCGTCCAGTAAAGGAACTCAAGGCCTTCCACCGTGTGGCTCTGAAGGGCGGTGAGCGCCAGACGGTTGTTATCCCCATCCGTCGTGCCGACCTCTGCCATTGGGACGAGTCCGCCCAGACCTGGCTCCTCGAACCCGGCACCATGACCGTCCTCGTCGGCGGCTCGTCGGACAATCTGCCACTCCAGCAGGAAACCACCATCAATTGAACTCCTTGAACCCCTTGAACTCCTTGAACCCTTGAACCTCTTAAACTCCTTAAACCCCTTAAACTCCTTGAATAAACATAGATGAAGAGACTACTTACTGTCTGCCTGTTCGCCGCCTGTGTACTGACGGTATCGGCACAAAGGAACATGCGTGTCAGGAAGGACGTGCCGCTTGACTCCATACGACTGAGCGACCCGGCGATTCTGGCCGACCAGAAGACGAAGATGTACTACATGACCGGCACCGGCGGCATGATGTGGCGCAGTACCGACCTGAAGCTTTGGGAGGGACCGATGCGTGTGACGGAATTCGAGGCTGACTCGTGGATGGGGCCGCGTCCGATGATCTGGGCCGCCGAACTGCATCAGACGGGCGACGGCTGGTATTACTATTTCGCGACGTTCACGAATCAGGCTGTGAAGATTGACACTGTGCGCGGCAACGTCATCGAACGCCGTGCCTCGCAGGTGCTGCGTGCCGACAATCCCATGGGACCCTACCGGGCCTTCGGCGATGCTACCTACCTGCCCGCCGACCGCCCGACGCTCGACGGTACCTACTGGAAGGATAAAGATGGTAAGCCGTACATGGTGTTCTGCGGCGAGTGGCTGCAGAACTGGAACGGCACCATCGAGAAGATTGAGCTGAAGCCCGATTTCAGCGGCACCGTCGGTGAACCGAAAGTGCTCTTCCGTGCCAGCGACTCACCGTGGAGCCGCGAGAAGAACGACAAGGGCGAAATCACCTGGAACAAAGTGACCGACGGTCCCTATCTCTTTCGCACGGCGACTGGGCGTCTCGGCATGGTCTGGACTTCGTGGGTCTTCGATGTCTACACACAGGGCGTAGCCTACTCGGAGAGTGGAACCCTCGACGGCCCGTGGACGCAGGAGTCTGAGCCCATAACGCCGCCGGGCTATGGCCATTCGATGCTCTTCCAGCGTTTCGACGGCCAGTGGATGATGTCCGTACACTACCATCAGAAAGACGCTCGCGGCCGCACCGTCCGCACACCCCATCTCTTTGAGGTGGACTTGAGCGGCGACAAGCTCGCGGTGAAGACAAAATAGCATCCTACAAATAAACAAAAGAGTATGAAAAAGAACCAATGAATGATAGCCGCCATCCTGACCTTCTGCGGCGCAATGGCACTCACTTCCTGTAATGACACAGTCGACAACCCGAACAACGGCTCTGAAGAAGGAGGCGGTGGTGGCGAAGAACAGGTGGAAGCCTGGATCTATGACCAGCACATGAACAAGGCGATTCTGCCAGGCGACAACTTCTATATGTATTGCAACGGTGGCTACTGGGAACGCACGGAGGTGTCGAGCGAGAACAATCTGAACCAGAAAGGCTATCAGGTTGACGAGTATGAACCATACGCAGCTCGCTACAAGCAGGACATCTCTTATCCGACGATGGAGCGTCTCGCCCAAAGCATCATCACGACCGACGAGAACGCCCGTACTGCTGCTGATGCGCTGATTCAGAGCGCGTGCGACCGTCTCGACGCGGTGAAGACCAGCGAAGAATTCTGGACAGTGGTGGGTCAGCTGTGGCAGGAAGGCTACAAGGTGGATTTCGACCTCAGCCTCTTCTCGCGCGACGGAAAAATGGTGGTGACCATGGATGTGGACGATGATGAAGACGATGAATACGACCTTGGCGACGACGAGGACGGTAGCGGCGAAGGAGATGACCTCGATGGCGACGACTATACCTTCAGTGTGAAGCACCGTCTGCTCCAAGACCCAACGCTGCAGGCTGCCATGGTGCCGCTCGTAAGGCGTGGTACCCGTTCCACCATCAGCGGTGTGGACGAGTGGCCGATGCAGATTGCCCTCTATGAGGCACTGGGTATCGATCCCGAGGTGGCCTATATGGGCAGAACGGATATCAGCGATGCTGAAATGGCGAAAATGCTGCAGGCGTTCCAGCAGATGCAGGATTTGGCTGACGAGAATCTGGAGCAAGCAATCGAGGGGATGAAGAAGACCATTCGTGAGGACCAGTTTGTCTGGTCAGACGACTATATCCAGGAAATTATGGCTATGGGCAGCTCCCAGCTGTATAGCAGATTGGGCAAATTCTTCACCTACGAGGTGTCGAAGCAGTATGCCGACAAGATGATCACCCCCCAACTGAAAAGCCGCATGCTTGCCAACCTTGAGGAGCTGCGCGAGACGTTCCGCGACCGACTCAGCAATAGTCCGTGGATGAGCGAGGCTTCGAAGACTGTGATGATTGACAAGCTCGACAAGATGAATTTCTATGCCGGCAAGCCCGATGAGTGGATTGACGTGGAACCCGACTTCACTGGCAGCACATGCGCCCTCGACGACTTGATGCGCATCCGCAAGGCAAGACTCGAGACCCAAAAGAAGATGATTGGCATGGAGAAAGAAAAGGCTGCCTTCCACGTCGTGGCTGGATTCCTCAACGAGAAGGTGACGCTCGGCATTGTCAACGCCTTCTATATGAACAACTTCAACGCGCTCTTCATCTTCCCCGCTTGGTTGCTCGAACCGTTCTACAGTGACAAAAACGAGGATGCGGTGAACTATGCAGGCCTGGCCGTCGCTGCCCACGAGATCACCCACGGATTTGATGCCCACGGTATGAAGTTCGAAGCCGATGGCGACCAGGTGGAAGCCACCATCCTGAAAGATCCCGCCGACGCGCAGAAGTTCCAGGAACTCACCCAGCTGCTCGTCGATTGCTACAGCGCCTTCGAAGTGCTGCCCGACGAGTTGCCAGGACTCTACAACGACGGCGCCTTCACCCTCAACGAGAACATTGCCGACCTCGGTGGCTTCGAAATAGCATACGCCGCATTTGTCAAGCACATGGAGGACAAAGGCGTGAGCGGCGAGGAGCTGACGACACAGAAGCGCCACTTCTATCAGGCCTACGCCAACCTCTGGCGCTCCAAGTACACAGCTTATTTCGCCCAGGAGAACACCAATGGCAATGACAGAGACAACCACTCACTCGACAAGGAACGCATCAATGGCGTGGTGAGCAACACCGACGCTTGGTACGACCTCTTCAACGTAAAGGAAGGGCAGAAGCTCTACTTGCCTCTGAACAAGCGCGCCCACATCTGGTAATAAAAATGAATAAGACAAGACAATGGTTAGCACCATTTGGCCTTTGGATGGCCTGCGCTGTGCTCATTGTAGGTTTCTTCAGTTCATGCACCATCCAAGAGATCTTCAGCGATACGGTGGAATTCGAGGCCAATAAGGGTTTGCAGAAAGCACAGAAGTCGAAAGGCTCATATCCAAGTGCAAAACAACAGGCGAAGGAGGCCGAACGTCTGAAGCAGGAGGGCAAATGCCCCAAATGCCGAGGTATCGGCAAGACTCCTGACGGCCGCTACACCTGCACCGCCTGCAACGGCACTGGCCAATATCAGGAAAAGACAGAATAGAAAACGGCTGCAAAGGTACGACATTCCTGCGAGCTGTGCAAGGCTGGGGCGAGGGCTGGTCAAATCCTAAAGTCACAACAGCCTGATACTCAGCAGCTCTTCTCTCCATTCAGCCAGATTTACCCGTTCAGCTGGATTTCTCCGTTCAGCTGGATTTGCAAATCCAGCTGCTTCGAATATAGGGATTTGTAATCCCCAACAATAGATGACAACACGTACACACGTACACGCGCGCCCATACATTGACACACAGTAGGTAACACCCAGCACACCCAGCACTTAACCTACTGATTATCAAGGCCATTTTCTTTGGAGTTGGTCGCACCCAAGCCCACACCCAAGGTCGCACCCGTTCGGTAGGATTTCCCCAGCCGAACAGAAATCCAGCCGAACAGAAAAGTCCGTGGAACTCCGTGAAGTCCGATGCCAAAGATTTGTCCCACGGCCTGGGACAATTCTGGCGAGGCCTCCCATCCTGACGGGAGAGCCTCCCATGCGAACGGCGAGGCCTCCCGTTGGCATGGTAGTGGGTGAAGCTAAAAGTCCCGTTGGGATGGCAAGGACTCCCGTCGGCACGGCGAGACTTCGTTCCTCAGCCTGGGTGCGACCCTGGGTGTTACCTTGGGTGTGGGTAAAAACGGGTAGGTGACACCCAAAATGGCTATTGAGTATCAGCGAGTTAAGTGTTGGGTGTAAGAGGTGTGGGTGACTGTTCATGGTCGGGGGGACTGCAGACGGAAAGTCTTAAATGCATTTTTATTTGAATTCTCTTTGCTAAATCAAAAATTTACTTTACCTTTGCAACTGATAACTGGGAGAAAGCCCAGAATGGTGAACCCCTCGATAAGATTGAACCCCTAAAATAAAGACGCTATATGTTTATTGAAGTTGTGAAAGTAGAATATCTGGACGGCCACAGGGTTAAGTTGTTGTTCAACAATGGTGAGACCAGAATTGCAGATTTTAGCAATTCGCTTAATGGCCCTGTGTATGAACCGCTTAAGGAAATTGACTATTTCAAAAACTTTATGACTAAGTTTAACACCATCTAATGACTACTGACAAGACCTACATATTTTTCAATTCTCGCGATGAATTGCAGCGAATAGATGTTTCAAAGATTGTTTACTTTGAAGCAGATGGTAATTATACGGATATTGTGATGGTGAACAAGCTGAAAGCCTCTGTCTGCATGAATCTTGGTGAGATGGAAAAGGCTATTGCCGAACAGATTGGTGAAGAGTCCAGGCATTTCATGCGTATTGGCAAACGCTTCATCATCAATATGCAGTACGTTTACTCTATCAACGTTCTCAAACAACAACTGATACTTTCCGACTACGATCACTTTGCTTTCCAAGTGAACATCTCGAAAGAGGCTCTGAAGAAGATGAAGGAACTGATGCTCGTCACGAGGGTATAATATAATAAGGTGTATGGATATCATTATAGGAAGAGACACAAAAGACTCAAGATTACTACTGACTGCTGATGGCAAGGATGTGGTTTACGGACAACCGGACAGCGTACCCCAAAGCGTTGCTCCCAAACACTGCTTGTTATCTTTCACAAGCGACGCCATACGACTCAAGAATTTGGACATCAACAACTACACATACGTCAACGGGCAGAGTATCGAATCGAAAAACATCATTAAAGGTGACAGAATAGAGCTGGGGGGAGACCAGTATTTGTTAGACTGGAAACCTGTCTTGTCGCTGATGCCTGCCGACATAAGGCCTTTGAAAACAGTTTGGGATGACTTTGAAAACATAAGTATCAATCTGCAGATCAAAGAGCGCCGTTTCAACACCCTCCGCTCCGCAACAGGACTTATTACCATGGTAGCCATTGCAATGGGGGTTATAATGGGCGGCAAGAACCATTGGTATCTGGCTCTATATGCATTGGCCATCTTAACTTCAATAGTATTCTTTATCAAAGCCTATCTTGACTCAGCTCGTATGCCCAAAATCCGGCAGGAGCTAAACCGTAAATTCCAGCAAGACTATGTTTGTCCTCATTGTGGGCATTTTTTAGGCAATCAGTCTTACGACATTCTGACCCAAAATGACTGTTGCCCCTTCTGTAAGGCAAAGTTCATACATTAAACCCACCATTTCGTGGAGTATAGTTTCAAATATTTGGAAGAAAACAATAATATCCCGATATTTGCACTCGAAATCAGTTACAAACAATTTTAAAGATTACGATTATGACAACAAAAGAGGCATGGAAACCAGTAACGATTGGTGGTCTCACTGGTATTTTGATGGGAGCAGGAACGATGTACGGTGTACAGACAATGGCTTCGAGTGACAATGACGAGACTGTGGATGAAACAGACGGGCTGAAATTGGCCACTGTCAGTGACGACATGAGTTTCAGTAAGGCTTTTGAGGCAGCTCGAGCCGAAGTGGGTCCCGGTGGAGTATTCACATGGCATGGCAACATTTACAACACCTACACTGCCCATGAATGGCAATCAATGTCGCAAGAAGAGAAGCATCTGTTCGCTGAACAAGTAAAACCGGAAGTGAGTGCAGCTGATGTTGACACCAATCAGATAGCAGATAATGCTGATATTGACAACGATGTACAAATTGCAAAGGAAGAGGAACCCCAACAGAATCACGACGTTGAGCTTGAAACGGCTCCCTCATACGAAGCCCAGTTGCATACAACCACATGGAATGATTTGGCTCAGGATGAAAATGACGTTCGCGTAGTTGGATTTAAGGATATTGAAATCGGTCATGGCCGTTCTGTCACCATGCAGGAACTCGACATCAATGGTCAGCGTGTGGCTGTGATTGATGTGGATAAAGATGGCGATCCTGACTTGGCGATGACAGACCTGAACCATAACCAGCAGATGGATAAAGGCGAAGTAATAGACCTGCATACTGGCGAGGCTATTTCGTTTGCCAATGACGATTCTACAGAAAATATTCCTGATATAGATTCCTTTTCAGCATAAACTGGTAGTATGTTAGAACTATTGCGCATCAAATGTCCTTCTTGTGGAATCATCCTTGATGTTAGGAATTCCAAGCATGAGGCCGTCAAGCGAATCGTTTGCCCTCATTGTCAGAAGCAACTGGCTATTGATTTCCAGGAAGAAGAGAAACCCGTTGCTCCTCCCAAGCCACTGGGTACACTCTTTTATGGAGAGATGCGCATTGCCTTGCATGAAGGAGTCAATGAGATTCCTCTGGCTGACTGCAAATACGTCGAAATAAGGGTGGTACGTCTCACCGACGGCAACAGCAAGTGCATGGTACACCCTACCGACGAGGTGCACGATGTCATGGTGAACGGCCAGAAGATGCAGGCCGATGATCAGGTGACACTGGCAAAAGGAGATCAGTTGCAGATAGGTAACATCACTTTGGTCTACGATAAGCCAGGCAAAATGGTAGCCACTCCTAAACGACATGCTATTCAAGAATCTCATGCTTCTAAAGAACGTCCATTCTCTTGGCTATATGCAGCCTTGGCATGCGCCGTTCTGGCTATAGTAGTCATAGTGTTGTGGCCATCTGTCAAGTCGAATTACGGAAAGTCTAATCAGACACAGGTAACCGCTGACACCATTCTTCAGAAAAGTGAGCCACAAGATTCTCCGACAATCAGAATTAACGAGAGAGAGAAACCTAAGAAGGCTGTAAAGAAGACAGAGAAAGGATCTGAGACCCAAACCAATTATTCAAGGATGAATGATTATACTTTGGAACAGCTTGCTGCAAAGGGTGTTGTGGAAGCTCAGTATGAACTTGGCAATCGTCTGACGCACCAATCCGGAAGCAATAACGTTATCAGAGGCATCAATTATCTGCACATAGCGGCTAAAAACGGATCCTCCAAAGCAAGAATCGTCTTGGATAAAGCCATCACCTCTTTGCGGCAACGGGCAGAAAAGGGCGACAGTATCGCATACCACATTTTAATGTCAATCAAATAGTCAATGAAACAAAGTATCCTATATATTATCATTTGTCTGACAGTCGTGCTGCCGGTATCTGCAAAGACCTCTTTCCGTACTGCGGAGCTGGAACGGTTGGCCAAGGTGCTGGAGCTCGACACAGACCTGCTGACAGAAGGCTACAGCCATCCCACTGCTCAGGGATGTAGCCTGACAGTCCATCAGTCTGAGCAGACAATAGACCACATAGGACTGTATCTGTTCACCGAAGAAATACGCCAAACGGGAAAATCGCCTGTTTTCGACTTCTTGGAACGCTATTTCCTTCAGTTGAAATATCCCCCACTGCTGAAAAGTACATCGAACATGATTCGTGATGACCAGTTCAAATTCCTGACAGGTTCATTAGGAACTGTCAGCGAAATCCTTCTTACAGACGTTTTCAGCTATAGTTTTGACAATCACAACTATCAAGCAACCTGGAGCCGGAATGACCAACCCCTGCTGTCGGTAACCTTCCCTGTGGAATATGAATTGATAAGCGGTGAAAACAAGATTGAAGCAGAAGACAACCTTCTGGCAGATATCAGAAGTACAAAGGTGGACGTGTCTAAAGAAAAGCCTTTCAGCAAGAATGACCATTATCTTTCAAAGGATATCACCAACCGCACCTATCTACAGAGGGGGAAACTTGTCTCTGACGTGCATCATCCTGCCGAATCGGCAGCCAATATGATGCTAAGTCTTCATACGGAGGGTAGCTTCAACATAAAGATAACCCAACTCTGCTATGGCTTCAGGAAAACCGTATTTGAAGTACCCCTCAGACAGTGGATAGCCTTCTGTCAGAGTCATGGTTGCGAACTGTTCTTTGGCATTGAAGACGTCTCTGATGAGGGTAGTGTAAATGGTGTGGTGTTGGCCGTGAATGAGTCAGAAAACTACAACCACGTACTCACGGTAAACATTCCGACAGACATCTTGGATTCGAAAAGCGGTACTATAGAAGCCCGCCTGTATCCATACGTTCCCACCCATAATGTGCGGAATTTGTTTGCAGCTTTCAGAAAGTCAAACCCTAAAACATTCGTCAGCAAATGAAAAGAACAACGACCATTCTGATGCTTCTCTGCATGGTGCTGACAGCCGGCGCCTTAGACAAGCGCCAAACCCAAATCAACAGCATCAAGAAAAGCAAAGAATACTTATACAGCGACATCACCATGAGAACCCCAGAGGATGCAACTTCACAGGCTTTAGACCTGTTGCATCAGGAAATACTCGCATGGGCCTCAGACCGGGTTGACAAAGAGATAGACAATTACCCATCGCCGGTTGAAATCAACAAGGTGATTGACACCATCATGGTGCGCCGGGCCGACATGTATCGGGTTTTTGCATACGTCAAGAAGTTCAACCTCATACCCTTATTCAATAAGTGGGATATGGTACTGCTTGAAGATTATGATACCGATGAGGGTAATGTCAGTGAAGATATACACGAAGATGAAGAAATCATTATCCCAGAAGAACCTAAGGATTCTGTAGTCGGCGAAAAAATAAGAGCGCTGTTAAAGAACAACTTCTTAGGCAAGAAAGGCGGTGTGATTGAACAAATCAAGAAGGCCAAGAATTTCTTTGAATTAAAGCAGATTATGGAGCCTTTGAAAGAAAAGGGTGAAATCACAGACTATGGCAAATATGCTACAGCTGAAAAGCCAGAAGACTGTTACCTGGTGGTCTATGATCCTGCTGGCAATATCAAAGCCATTCTTGGCAAAGGAGAAAATGTACGTCAGAACCTGAAGACTGGCAAGGATGATAGCATCAAGAATTATCGCGGATGCGGTGCCATCTGGTTTACAATTAACGAGAAATAAAAAGAAAATAGATATGAAGAAGTTATTAACAGCTATAGTAGTACTATTAGCCATTTCATTGCAGGTATCTGCCTACAATCAAGTCCGTCTGGTTATCAACGACGGCATCAGCAATCATCAGTTAAAAGAAAAAATGGAGCGTGCCGTTTCATTCGTTATGACAGAAATCAATCGTTCGAACGAAGGTAACCTGAAAAAACTGGAGCTCCCCGAATCGTATATCACAAAGGAAGCAAAAGAGAGTCTCAACAAGCTTTGGGAGAATGACCGTTTCTCTTGCATGGAGGATGAAGTGGTAGAACGTTGTCTCACCACATACACAGGCTATCAGGTTCGTGGCATCCCCCTGATTGTGAAAGCCGCACAAGGCGATGAGGAACTGGGTTATCAGGAAGCTGTTGTCAACTTCGACGAGAAAGGGGTCATCACCAGTTTCTATTATACCATCAATCCTGAGTTGTATTCCCAACTCCGTATGAGCCAGATGGTCGACAAGCGCTTTGAAGTCACGGAACTGAAAGACCGCATGATGATTCTCGACTATGTAGAGCATTTCCGTACATCCTATAACCAGAAAGACCTGAAATTCCTGCGTCAGGTGTTTTCTGACGATGCACTTATCATCACAGGTAAGGTGATAAAAGTACGTAAGTCGGAGGTCACTCCTTCTGGCAACAAGGTGGTCTATACAACACAGACCAAGCAGCAGTATCTGGATAATCTGAGTCGTGCTTTCAAGAGCAACAGCTATATAAAGGTGGCGTTCGACAATGTGGTCATCGTGGAGCATCCCACTATCAAGGGTATCTATGGCGTTACCGTCCATCAGCGTTGGAACAGTAGCCGCTACAGCGATGAGGGTTACGTCTTCATGGTGTGGGACTTCCGCAATCCTGACGCTCCCCAGATACATGTCCGTACCTGGCAGCCGGATTATATCGACAAGGAACATGGCCAGAAGCTCAATCCCAACGACGTCTTCACCCTCGGCGACTTCGACTTGTAATCCTCATCCCTGCCCGATGGCTGGGTTTGTGGATAAAAGTAATATTGATCTTTGAAATAGTGACACAGGAAGTTTAGAATCGCAGAAATATATTTTCTTCGCGAAATGTTTGGAATTCTCAATAATTCTTCCTACCTTTGCCGAAAAATAGAAATAGTCATGGAAGAAAAGAGATATCCGATACTGGAAGAGGAAGAAAGTATAGGTATGGTCTGTGAGCCTGCAGCGGTTGCCATAGCTACTGCCCCCAAGTCAACTGGGGGCATAACTACGGTTCACGATTGGATTGACGATCTTGACTGGGACAAATTTCCCAGTTTTGGCCCATCCTCAGAAGAAGAAGCTCGTTCCAGAATAGACCGATTTGAAGAAGATTTGAAAAAGGGGCAAGTTAAGTGGGTCTCTTCAGAACAGGCTTGGGCACAACTTTATGAGCGATTCCCATGGCTAAGATAGAGTGGGCACCTCAGTTCCTTCAACTCCTTAACGACTATATTGACAATGCCAGTATAGAGTTCGGACGGTCTACTGCGAAAAGATGGGCTGAAGAGGTCGCAGCTTTTGAGGACAGGGTAAAGTCTTACCCATCATCATATACACCTGAGAGATTACTGAAAGACAAGGAAATTTTCTACAGAAGATGCCAAATAATGAACCGCCGCTTCAAAATCATCTACTACTATGATGAGGCAGAGGACATCGTTCACCTTGTTGACATCTGGGACGTCAAGATGAATCCCAAGGCTTTGATAAGAAGAATCAAATAACTATTCCCCGTCTTATTCTTCCAAAATCTCTTCAGAGTTAACTCTGGGGAGTGTAATTGTGTTATTATTATAAGAAATGAAGTATAAAAGAATAGATATGTTAAAAGAGAAAAGAGATAGCAAAGGTCTAATCAAATCTTTTCGACAGGATTGCAATGAGAGTGATCTGGATAAATGGGCAAATATAATGGTCGAAATGCATGAAAAGAAAAAGCGAATGTATCATTACACATCGTTGGATACATTTATGAAGATTCTTTCAGGCATTGAAGGCGATGCTTTCATATTCCGAGCAGGAAGTGTTTATACAATGAATGATAGCCAAGAAATGATACTTGGATACAATTATATAAAAAAGTATCTTCCTTGTGTTGAGGAAAACCTCAAAGTAAAACAAGAAGAAAAACTATTCAATCTTTTTAAAGACAAAAAGAAAAATAAGGATGTAAAGAAAATGTTTGGTGATTGGCTGATAAATGATGATACTACTAATTTTGTCGTGTCATTCTCTTCTACTCCAGATATCCTACCTATGTGGTCTCTATATGGTGACCATGGTTCTGGGGTTTGCCTCGAATTCTCTCCATACATTATAAAAGAGTATTATAATAAAAATAATATAGAAAAAAATCTTCAAATAGAAGAATGTGTATATAAGGAAAATGATATTGAAGAAGTGATGATGCGAGTGCTTGCTGTTGTCTATAAATATTTTCTTAGTAGAAATAACGAAGAACAGAGAATAAATCCCTTAACAAAGGCTAAGTATCTAGCAACGATGTGTGGCATTACTTGTGCTTATGTTAAACATCATTGTTTTGAATACGAGAAAGAAGTACGAATGAATGTATTTAGACATATTAAAGAATGGGTCTTTGACGAATCACGAAATGGTCATCGTATTGTCTATGTTAAAGTGCCTATCCCTATCGATGCAATGACTGGCATTATTGTGGGGCCAGCTGTAGATATGAGTAAGGTCAGAAATGCGTTGATAATGTCATTAAGGGCAAAGGGTATTCATATTGAACCGATTCAATCAGAAATACCTTTTAGGATTTATTAAGGCCAAGTAGGTTATGTGCCAAATGTTTTTTGCAAACTCGTATAGAAACGAATTTAAAAGAATATCAACAAAAACAAAAAGCGATGAGAAATGTATATGTTATAGTTACACATCTATTACGACTGATAATTGGACTACTATTAATGCTCTTGATATCAGTAGAAGCATCTGCTTATGATTTTAAAGTTGATGGTTTGTGTTACAATATTCTCTCTGAAACAAATCAAACCGTAGAGTTAACTTGGGAAACTGTTGGGAAAAACTACGAAGGAGAAATAATCGTACCCAATAAAGTTTCTTATCAGTCAAAAACATATGATGTAATCGGTATAGGGAAATGTGCATTTGTAAAAGTTACAGGCCTTAATGATAAAGGAGAGTGTAACAATTGGGACAGGGGTTACAATAATACTTTGACAAAGGTTGTTCTTTCATCTGAAATATCTTATATTGGTGATTATTCATTTGATGGTTGTGGATCATTAATCGAGGTGGTATTTCCTTCAAAATTGACTTCAATTGGAAATCAGTCTTTTTATGCGTGTAGTAAGATTACTGATATAGATTTATCATCTACAGAGATTGTTTCAATAGGGGAAAGTTCTTTTAGTTCTTGCTATAAATTGAAAGGAATTAGTCTTCCAAGAACAATTAAAAGCATTGGTAAATATGCTTTTGCATCTAGCTATAATCTTGATAAAATCTTAGTAGAAGCATCAAATCCTCATCTTTGTGTAAAAGATAATGTGGTTTTTAATAGGGAGATGTCTTCTCTAATTATGTGTGCTCCTGGTAAAAGTGGAGAGTGTATTGTTCCTGATGAAGTCAAGCGAATTGAAGATACAGCGTTTTCTGAATGTGAAAAAATGACGAAAGTAGTACTCCCTCAAACAATAACTTACATTGGAAAAGATGCGTTTTGTTATTGTCGAGGACTGCATGAGATTTCTCTTCCTAATGGGATAAAAGAAATACAATATGGAGCCTTCAGAGAATGTTCTTTTACATCCGTCACACTTCCTAATTCACTAACATATATTGGCTCAGAAGCTTTCTCTTGTAAAACATTAGAAAAGATTGTATCTCAAATTGCTGTTCCATTCTCAATAGATAAATATGTCTTTGGTTCAGAATCATACAATAACATTTACAGCAAGGCAACTGTAATTGTTCCACAGGGAAGCCTTTATAAATATAAACAGACTGAAGGTTGGAACTTGTTTCAAAATATCTTAGAAAATAAACCTACTTATACATTATCCATTAAATCAATAGGTAGTGGCTCTGCATCATACGATGGAACCACAATAAGAAGCAAGACGAGTTCGTTCACTGTTAACGAGGGAACCTCTGCCACTATTACATTTGCTCCCGATAATGGTTATCGTATCAAAAGTGTGAAGATTAACAACACAGACATAACATCAAGTATTTCGAATAATCAGTATACAATCAAAAATGTCAATCAGGACACCACTGTTGAAGTAGAGTTTGAATCCATCCCCCCAACGATATATACGCTCTCGATTTATGCATACGGCGACGGTTATGCCAAATACAATGGTGAAACTATTAGAAATGGATCAAAATATTTTATTGTTAATGAAGGAGCTAATGCAACCATCTACCTTACCCCTGATGACGGATATCGAATAAAGAGTGTCAAAGAAAACAACTCAGATGTGACATCAAGTGTGTGGAATTACCAGTATACTGTCAATAACATCAATTGGAACACTACCATTGAGATTGAATTTGAGGCCATTCCCGTCACAACATACACTTTATCTATCAAGGCCATAGGCAATGGCTCTGCCTCATACGATGGAACAACTGTCAGGAGTGGAACTCGTTCGTTTACAGTAACAGAAGGGGCTTCTGCAACGATTGTGTTTGCACCGGATAATGGATATCGGATTCTGAGCGTAAAGGTTAATAACTCCGATGTAACATCAATCGTTTCTAACCAATTTACCATAAGCAATATTGTTCACAATACAACAGTGGAAGTGGAGTTCGCAGAAATACTGAGCACATTTGCAGTCAACGGCGTAAACTACTTCGTGTTATCTGATAATGACAAAACCGTTCATGTCAGTAATTGCAGCTATGGCGCAGTATTGGAAGTACCCGCCACGGTTACTTATCAAGGCACAGAATGGACTATAATTGGCATTGAAAGTAATGCATTGGCAAATAATCAAGATATTGCTGCTGTCATTTGGAATCCTACAGCAAACTTTACTGTCAGCGTAAGCAATCCGAATCTGTTGATTTATGTGAAGTCTGCCAGCTATGCACCAGCAACGATAAAGAACGTGATAGTGAACAACGTGGCTGACAATATCACACTAACAGATGCGGCAGAAGGAAATAACTTCTATTGCCCTCAGGAGTTCACGGCCAGGAAAATCAGCTATACACACAACTATGGTATGGCGACGGGTATTGGAGAATCGAAAGGATGGGAAACCATTGCTCTGCCATTTGATGTACAAAGGACAAAACACTCGGATAAAGGTGAGATTATTCCCTATATCAAGTGGGACAAAACAGACGGCAGAAAACCCTATTGGTTAATGGAATTGGGAACAAGCGGCTTCGAGCATGCTGAAGCGATTAAAGCCAATACTCCTTATATCATAAGTATGCCCAACCACACGAACTATAGGGAAGACTATAGACTGAACGGTAATGTTACTTTCTCGGCAGAGAATGTTACAGTAAGGAAGTCGGACAACCTACACAGCACAAACTTTGGAGGAAATACTTTCTCGCCCAATTTTTTGAATCAGGCTGGTGCCGGTGTCTATGAGCTGAATGTTAGCAACGACTATGTTACATATATAGGCGACTCCACAGAAGGCAGCAGGTTCATTTTTAATCTCAGGCCTGTACATCCGTTTGAGGCGTACATGACTTCTGAATCAGCAACTCGGTCAGTAATAGAAATCAACGACAATATGGCCATGGGAATAGATGATTTCAGAAGAATGATGAATAGCGAATCATCATTCAGGGTATATAACCTTAGCGGACAATTAATCCTAACAGAGACGAAAAAGAACTTGGACGAATTAAATGTGCTGCTGCCTGCTGGTATCTATGTTGTCAATGGGCAGAAATTAATAATCAGATAGAAGATGAAAAAGCTATTTGCAACAATACTGTGCATGCTGGTCTTGACATTCCCCATAGGGCTGAAGGCGCAGGACATTCGGGTGAACAGGTTTGAAGAGAATTACACAAGCCTGATTGCCAGGATGAACCCTGTTCATGATAATGCGGGAGAGGCCTGTGCCGTATTGCGGTGTTACGTAAGAGGAAAGAACTACACCATTGAACCGAATTTGGGTATTGTGAAAAGTGAGAAGTTGGACGGTGAGATTCGTCTTTGGGTACCCCGAGGAACGAAAAGAATCACTGTGAGGCACAAAGGTGCGAAACCACTGGTAGGTTTTTCAATCCCTGTGACAATCGAGTCAAAGACCGATTATGATGTTGACATTGAAACGATGGTGCATAACAGCGAAGTAATCAATGAAGATAATTTTGTGTATGCGGGAGTAGGCTATCAGGTGATGGCAATATCTGGGCCTTCTCTGGCTGTCGGTGTGAACATGAACCATCACATTATTGAGTTGGGGGCTGTCTATGGGCTGAACAAAACGGATGACTTGTATTTCTTCAATTCAAGTGGCGACGTAAAAGCCGGATTCAACTATCGTGCCATCAAGGCATATTTGAAGTATGGCTATGAGATTCCCCTATCCGATTTCTTCTCGATAACTCCACAGGCAGGATCGGCTTACAATGCCTATTCAGGAACGGATGTGGCCAATAGCGGTAGCTCAGCTACATACAAAAGCGCAAGTTCGCTTTCATTGCTGTTGGCTGCACGCATGGCTGTGCCCATCAGTAAAGGCCTGCAACTCAGTCTAACACCAGAATACGATGGGGCTATCTATAAGGATGAGACGTGCAAGCTGGTCAGCTCGAATGATGACAGCATGAAAAAATGGCATACCGGCTTCAACCTAAATGTAGGACTGGTGATTAATTTCTAAAGATGGAATGATGTGTATGAAAAAAAGTATATGGACTATTATCACGACTCTTCTGCTTGTGGCATGCGGAAGTGACGACAAACCAGGTGATGATACAATAGTCAGTAAAGACTATATTAATGTCTCGCCCAATCTTCAATTACTTGGCGACGGACAGGAAACAGAGCTGAAGATAACTGCCAACTGTAAATGGACGATTTATAATCCGGAGAGTTGGTTGACAGTCACTCCAATGAGTGGCAGTAACAATGAGACGGTCAAGGTCTCTGCCGGTAAGAATTCTACAGGACAGGAGCGTACGGCGAAATTGACTATTTCCGGCGGAGACGCACCAACAAGGACAGTGATGGTTACACAGGCCAAAGGTAGTGACGAATCTGTAGCTAAAACGCTGTCAGCTGATAAAATTTCGCTAAGTTTCGCGGCTGAAGGTGAGACTCAGACATTCAGTATCATGGGTAACACGAGCTGGACAATCACTAAACCTGACTGGTGCTCGCTTTCGACATCTTCCGGTTCAGGTGACAGCACAATATATGTAACGGCAAGCGAGAATACAAGTGACGAGCAGCGATATGGCCAGATTGTCATAACTGCCGAAGGCATTCACGATGATATTATCATCAATGTTACTCAACAAGCAGGTGAAACCCCTGTATCCGATATACCTGGTATGAACGACAACATTCCTCCTACATGAACTAAATTAACTGGAATTCAACCGAACGGATCAGAGAACCTGATCTCACTTCCCGTAGAACATGATTAATTTACGGTCATTTATGGAAATTTGTGTTCAAGAAAGAAATAGGAGCCTTGAAAAGAATGGCTTTCGACAAGTTTCGTGTTCTCTTTCTAAACTAAACTCTTTTCTGTCATTTCTGTTTTTTTAACAGCGCTGTCGCATCAGGTTTCAGGAAATTCTTGTATCTTTGCACAGTATCTGTTAATTGAATAGACGATGAAGCACTTTTATTCTTACGCACTGCTGTGTGCAATTGTTCTATTGCCTCTGACAACAACCTCAGCGAAGCCCAAGCGTGCCTTGACGGAGAAGGACATGGGAGCCTATCTCTTCACCTTCTTCAGCGACCCCACCCACTCCCTGTTCATGGCCGTCAGCTACGACGGCTACACGTTCACGCCGGTCAACAATGGCGAGCCGATAATCTCGGGCGACAGCATCGCCGAGCAGCACGGCATCCGTGACCCGCACATCTACCGCGCACCGAACGGGAAGTTCTACATTGCCATGACCGACCTCCACGTGTTCGGCAAGCAGAAAGGCATCCGCACGACGCAGTGGGAGCGCCCCGACGAGTTTGGCTGGGGCAACAACCGCGGACTGGTGCTCATGGCATCGGACGACCTCATCCACTGGACGCACCATGTGGCCCGTATTGACAAGCTGTTCGCCGAGCGGTTCGGAGAGATTGGCTGTGCGTGGGCGCCGCAGACCATCTGGGATCCTGAGGTCGGCAAGCCAATGGTCTACTTCACCATCCGGCAGAAGGCCGGCGGCAGGACGAAGCTATATTACAGCTATGCCGACGAGGCATTTACCACCTTAGAGACGGAGCCGCAGCTGCTCTTTGAGTATCCCGACACGACGATTCAGGTGCTGGACGCTGATATCTGTCCGATGCCCGACGGCCGATATTTCATGACGTATGTGTCGCAGGAGAATCCCGGGGGCATTAAGTATATGATTTCTGACCGCATCAACCACTTCGACGATTATCGCGCTGAGCAAATAGACGGTGAGAACAGCGGTTGCGAGGCACCGAATGTGTGGAAGCGCATCGGGCAGAACAAATGGGTCATCATGTACGACATCTACAGTGTCAATCCCCACAACTTCGGTTTCGTCGAGACTTCCGACTTCAAGACGTTCACGCCTCTGGGCCGTTTCAACGAGGGTAAGATGAAGATAACCAACTTTACGTCGCCCAAGCACGGAAGCGTCATTCATATTACCAAGGCAGAGGCCAAGCGATTAGAAAGCTATTGGGCCGATCAGCAACGTAAGCCGAAGACCATTCGCAGCGGCGAACTGTGGTACGACGACGGTGGGCGGCACATCAATGCTCACGGGGGAGGCATCCTGAAATACAATGACACCTACTACTGGTTCGGCGAGCACAAGGACGAGCGCACCAGCGATGCCATGGTCGGCGTGATGTGCTACGCCTCGAAGGATTTGGTGAACTGGCGCAACTGCGGCGTGGCGTTGAGCGTTACCGATGAGGCGCCGGGGCAGGACGGGCAGCGCAGGAGGGGAAGACGTGGTGCGACGACTGATTCCGACATCGAGCGCGGCTGCATCTTGGAGCGTCCGAAGGTTATATATAATAAGGTGACGAAGAAATTCTGCATGTGGTTCCATTTAGAGCTGAAGGGTAGGGGGTACGATGCCGCCCGCTACGGCGTGGCCGTGGCCGACCGTCCCGAAGGGCCGTATAAGTTCCTGTATTCGCAGCGCGCCGATGCCGGCACATGGCCTGTGGAGTTTGGCGAGAAGGAGATAGGCTTGGCCGACACGCTCGTTGCCAGCCACTACAAGGACTGGACGCCGGCATGGCAGAAGGCCGTGGGACAAGGGCTCTTCGTGAAGCGTGACTTCGGCGAGGGGCAGATGTCGCGCGACATGACGCTCTATGTGGATGATGACGGCAAAGCCTACCATATCTTCTCGTCGGAGGAGAACCTGACACTGCACATCGCCGAACTGACCGGCGACTACCTGCACCACACTGGCCGCTACACCCGGGTGGCACCCGCCGGCCACAACGAGGCACCTGCCATCTTCAAGCACGACGGCACGTACTGGATGATTACTTCCGGCTGCACCGGCTGGGCGCCCAACGAGGCCCGCATGTTCTCTGCGCCGAGCATCTGGGGGCCGTGGATGCAGCATCCCAACCCCTGCCGCGGCCCAAAGGCAGAGCTCACCTTCGGCGGACAGAGCACCTTTATCTTGCCTGTCGGTGACCAATATGTCTTCATGGCCGACATCTGGCGTCCGAACCATCCCATCGATGCCCGCTACATCTGGCTTCCGATAGAGTTTGAGGATGGCAAGCCCGTGGTGCGTTGGCGCGATGAGTGGGAATTAGGAAACGTTGTCTCTCAATAAGAATAGTTTATGGTTCATCTGGAAAGCGATTATAACAACGGTGCCCATGAAGCCGTACTGCGTCATCTCGTGGATACCAACAAAGAGCGGACGAAGAGTTACGGCGACGACCGCTTCAGCGAACATGCGCGCCAGCTCATTCGGGAGGCGTCGGAGGCATCCGAGGCACAGATATGGTTTCTGGCCGGTGGCACCCAGACCAATGCCACCATCATCGACAGTGTGCTCCAGCCCTTCGAGGGCGTGTTGTGCCCTGATACGGCACATATCAACGTACACGAGGCTGGTGCAGTAGAGGCCGCAGGTCATAAGGTCATTGCGCTGTCTTCGCATGAGGGCAAGCTCGATGCGGACGAACTGCGGGCCTGGCTTGCAGGCTTTTTTGCCGACGAAACCGCCGAGCACATGGTGTGGCCCGGGATGGTCTACATCACGCTCCCCACGGAACTCGGCACACTCTACACGGCCGCGGAACTGACGGCGCTGCACGAGGTCTGTCGGCAGTATGGCCTGTTGCTTTACGTTGACGGTGCGCGTTTGGCCTACGGCTTGGCGGCGAGCCAGGACGTGACGTTGCCGCTGCTGGCGCGTCTGGTCGATATTTTTTATATCGGTGGCACGAAATGCGGCGCGCTTTGCGGTGAGGCGGTGGTGTTTCCTAATGGTGACGCACCTGCTCACATGCTCAGCCGCATCAAACGTCACGGAGCCCTGCTGGCCAAGAGCCGCGTCGTGGGTGTGCAGTTCGAGGCGCTGTTTCAGCCCTTCGGCGACACCTCTTTATATATGGTCATCGGACAGCAGGCCGTTTCGTTGGCCATGCGCCTGCGCAGTTTGTTCGTCGAACGTCTGGGCTACAAGCCGTACATTGACTCGCCGACGAATCAGCAGTTCTACATCATTCCGAATGAAGACCTCGAAGCCCTGTGCCAATATGTAGGTTTCGAGGTGTGGTGCCCAGTCGATGAGGGTCACACCGCTTGCCGCTTCGTCACCAGTTGGGCGACGACAGAAGAAGAGATTAACTGTTTGTATAATGAATTAAACATAAGATGAAACTGGACGGAACTATGCGTGTCGGCATCATCGGCACGGGATGGATTGCCGAGAAGGCAGCCATCACACTCAATGGATTGAGTCGGGGATTGCAAATCCCCTCCAACTGCGAGGCCTACGCCGTGGGCTCGCGGACGAAGGAAACGGCGGAGGCTTTCGCCAAGAAGTGGAACATTGCACGGGCTTACGGGTCGTACAGCGAACTGATTAGCGACCCCGATGTTGACTTGGTGTACATCGGAACGCCACATTCACATCATTTCGATGTCACTAAAGAAGCACTACTGGCCGGAAAACCTTGTCTGGTAGAGAAGGCGTTTATGGCAAACGCGCGGCAGACAGAGGAAATACTCGCACTGGCTCATGAAAGGAAGGTCTTTCTGGCCGAGGCAATCTGGACACGCTATCAGCCTGCCGTCGGCATAGTCCGCGACCTCATCAGTAGTGGGCGCATTGGCCAGCCGCGTTTGGTTACCGCCACCCTCGGCTACTCGATGGGCGACAAACCGCGCATCATGCGTCCCGACCTCTGCGGCGGCGCATTGCTCGACCTCGGTGTCTATGCGCTGAACTTTGCTCGGATGTTCTGTGGCGAGAGCGACGGAGCCGGTTATTTCGCTTCCACCGACATTGTCAGCATCGATGGAACGTGCGTCAAAAGTGCGACAGGCATGGACTTGACCAACGCGATAACCCTTATTTTGAAAGACGGCATGCTCTGCAACTTGCAGTCGAGCGCCGCCTGCGTAGGCGACAACATCGGTGTCATTGCCGGTACCGAAGGAAACCTCATCATCGACAATATCAACAATCCCCAGACAATAACCGTCAATGGCCCCGACCGCACATACGTCGAGACCATCCGCGTGCCCCAGCAGATTACCGGCTACGAGTACCAGTTCCTTGCCTGCCGACAGGCCCTTATCGATGGCATTCTCGAGCCACGTGAGATGTCCCACGCCGAAACTCTCTACATCATGCAGCTCATGGACGGCCTGCGCCAGAAATGGGACGTTCGCTATCCGATGGACTGACAGCGGTGCGGCTTACAGGTTTTATAGGACATCGTATCCGATCTCCCCACTACCGAAACAGCGGTGGTGGTTTGCATCGTAGATGACGCAGAACTGGCCGGGAGCCACACCGTGAATCGGTGCCTCTGCATGGACGATGAACGAACGGTCGCCCGTCAGTTCCAGCGTGGCAGGAAGGTATTCGGGCGTGTGGCGAATCTTGAAAGTGACGCGGAGGGCGGTGGACTGAGTGTTGAGGTCTGACGTCTGAAGTTTGAGGCAGTCCTCTAAGGGTAGGGTGAGGTGGTGGAAGTCGTGGACGGGAAATTCCTGCTTGTAGGCCGTCACAGGGTCGTAGCCGTGGCTGACGTAGAGCACGTTTGTCTCTACATCTTTCTTAACGACGAACCAAGGACCGCCACCGAAGCCCATGCCTTTACGCTGGCCGATGGTATGGAACCACAGGCCCCGGTGCTGTCCGATGAGCCGTCCCGTCTCTAATTCTATGACGTCGCCGGGCTGTTCGCCCAAATAGCGGCGGATATATTCGTTGTAGTTGATCTTTCCTAAGAAGCAGATGCCCTGTGAGTCGCGGCGCTTCGCGTTGACCAGATGCTCACGCTCGGCTATGCGGCGCACCTCGTCTTTCAGATAGTGGCCGATGGGGAACAGTGCCTTGCGCAGTTGCCAGTCGTAGATTTGTGCCAGGAAGTCGGTCTGGTCCTTCACCGGGTCGGGGCTGGTGGTAAGCCATGTTAAATAATGACCATTGTCCATTGTGCATTGTGCATTGTGCATTGTGTATTGTCCATGTTCCATGGCAATACGTTCTGTCTGTGCGTAGTGGCCGGTGGCAATGAGGTCGTAGTCGTGTCCGCGCTTTTGGTCGAAGGCACCGAACTTGATGAGACGGTTGCACATGACGTCGGGGTTGGGTGTCAGTCCTGCGCGCACCTTCTCTATGGTGTAGCGGGTCACTTGGTCCCAGTACTCGCGGTGGCAGTCGACAACCTCTAAGTGGCAACCATACCTTTTGGCTACGGCCGTTGCCATCTCGATGTCTTCTTCGCTGTTGCAGTCCCATTCCTCGGTTGGGCTGTCGTCGGGACCGATTCTAATGTAGAAACAGTCGGGATGCAGTCCTGCCGTGGCCAGTTCGTGAACCACCACGGCGCTGTCGACACCGCCGGACAGCAGCACGGCGATACGCTTGTCTTTGATTGAGCTATAGTCTATCATGGGGTGCAAAGTTACAAAAGATTTCTGAAACGACCAAATCTGTCAGAAACAAAAAACGGGAGTGTCGTCGCGACAGTCCCGATTCTTTGTCTAACTAACTTATTATCAACTATTCATTACTCTTTCTTGCTGCAAAGTTACGAAGAAAAAGCACCGAATGTGCCGTTTCTGCTAAAAAAAATCACGTAAACGTTTGCGTGGTTCGGGAAAAATGCTTAACTTTGCAGCATGAACAGACACAGAACGTCATTGAAAGACCTGGCTCAGGAGCTGGGAGTGAGCATTGCCACCGTGAGCCGTGCCCTGCACAACAGTCCTGAGATAGGCAAGGAGATGCAGCAGAAGGTGAAGGAGTTGGCGCAGCGACTGAACTACCGCCCGAACCCTTTTGCCCAGAGTCTGCGCAGTGAGGCTCCTAAGATGATTGGTGTGGTGTTGCCCAATCTGGTGACCCATTACTATGCGGCTGTGCTCGACGGCATAGAGGCAGAGGCACAGGCACTTGGCTACTCCGTCATCAGTGCCAATAGCCATGAGGACTGTGTTGCTGAAGCGAAGGCCATCGACAACTTCATCGGCCTGCACGTGGAAGGCATCATCGCCTGTCTGGCTCAGGACACGACGGACTACAGCCACTTCGAGGAAATCTCGTCGATGGGCATTCCGCTGGTGTTCTTTGGCCGCACTTGCCTGCCCGAGAAGTTCTCGAGCGTGATGGCCAATGGTGACGAGGCTGCGCAGGAGGCCACGCAGCACCTGATAGACACCGGCAGCCGCCGTATTGCCTTCATCGGCGGCCCCAACCATCTGGATATGGTGAAGCGCCGTAAGCACGGCTATTTAGAGGCGTTGCGCGAGAACAGAATAGCCATTGACCGCACGTTGGTGGCCTGTGACAAGATAGATTACGACGTGGCGCTGCAAGCGGCTCTCAGACTATTGGAGCGCGAGGACCGGCCGGATGCCATTCTGGCGTTCAACGACATCATCACCTTCGCTGCCTTCACTGCCATCAAGCAGATGGGGCTGCGTATTCCTGATGACGTGGCCCTGATTGGCTTCACCGACGATGTACATACACGCTACGTCACTCCACGCCTGTCGGTCATCGAGGACCAGTCGCGGCTGATGGGTCAGACAGCGTGTAGGCTGTTGCTGAAGAATATCGGCGGCGACATGAAAATCTACAAGAAGATAGTACCGCAGAAGCTGGTCATACGTGACACTTCTGCCAAACATAGTAATAAAACCTGAAAGAACCCCGTGACTATGAACCTACGTATAATCCTTTTGAGCCTTGTTGCCAGTACTGTGCTGGCGGCTTCGGCAGCTATCCCCGACCTGAAATTCCGACGGTTAGACACTCGTGACGGACTGAGCAACTCGCAGGTGCTGTGTGTATACCGTGACAGCAAGGGCTTTGTGTGGATAGGCACGCCCTACGGCCTGAACCGCTACGACGGTTACCGCATGAAGACCTACTATTCTGACATGCGTGATACGATGACGCTGCGTAATAACTATGTGGAAGCCATTTTCGAGGACGAGTCAGGGCGGCTGTGGCTGAAGCAGGGTATGGGCTACTCGCTGTTCGACCCGATGACCGAGAAGTGCGACCGCCATCCCGAGCGGCTGTTCGAGCCGTTGGGTGTGACGGGCGGCATAGAGTATCTGTACATTGACAGCAAGAAAGAGTTCTGGATAAAGAGTTACAACGACGGCTTCTTCCACTACCGGCCGCAGTCGCGGAAGCTGAAGCGCTATAACTTCGGCTATGGCAACCAGGAATTCAATTCAGACATCGGCGTGTCATGGATAACCGATAATGACTCGACGGTATTGCTGGGATCGTTCAACGGCGAATTATTGTGGTTCGACCGTGAGAGCGACCTGATTATGCGGAAGGTGAACTACCTGCGCAAGAACGGACTGACGCACGACCAGGCGTGCAAGCTGAGCTTCGACAAGCAGGGCAATGTCTGGGTCGTCACCATGCCTACCACCTACCTGTGGAACCCGAAGACCGACCAGTGGATTCACACGGCACCTGCCGCCCTCCGGTCGATGGGCTTTCAGGATGTTCCCGAGGAGATGGCCGTATGGGACATTCTGGTTGACGGCAGGCAGCGGTTGTGGTTTGCCACTGACCATGGCGGGCTTTATGTGGCTGACCCCCGAAGCCATGACATCAAGCAGTTCCTGTCCAGCAAATACGACGATACCACGTTGAGCGACAACACGCTGCGCAACCTCTATATGGACAGCGAAGGGCGTATGTGGATTGGCTCTTACATGAACGGTCTGAACCTCTTTGCCGGTAATACGTCGAGTTTTCGCAATATGGAGTTGGGTGTCATCAACACGATATGCTACGACTCGAAGGGCTACTCGTGGTTTGGAACGAACGAGATGGGTATCATGCGCTACAACAGCGACACAGACGAGCGTGTGTACTATAATAAGGAAAACAGCGGCATCGGCTCGAATACGATGGTTGGTTCGTTGGCGGCGTCCGACGGCTCCGTGTGGTTCGGCACCTACGAAGGCGGACTCATACACATCAAGGACGGTCATGTGACCAACTACCGGGCTACACTCGACACGACGGGACTGGCCTCGAACAACATCTGGACCGTCTGCGAAGACCAATGGAAGAACATCTGGATAGGTACGCTGGGCGGTGGTGTGCAGCGCATAGACAAGAACACGGGCAAGATGCGCACCTTCAACATCAACAACTCCAAGCTGCCGAGCGACTACATATCGACCATCACCAGGACGAAGAAGGGATGGCTGTTGGTGTCTCACTCCAAGTTCGTGTCGCTGATCAACCCGAAGACATTCAAGATCATCAACTTCGACATCACCAAGAACGAAGATAACATTCCCATCAACGAAACGTCCATCATGGCGATGGAAGACAGCCGCGGGCTGATATGGCAGGGCTCCACGGCAGGTGCCACCGTGTGGGACATGAAACGGAACAGGGTCTACCTGATAGACATGCGTTCAGGACTGCTCAGCGCTACTGTCAACGGTGTCGTCGAGGACGAGAAGCACACGTTGTGGGTGGTCACCGACCGCGGTATCTCGAACGTCATACCCCAGCAGCAGGAAGACGGCAGCTATACGTTTATCGTGCGCAGCTATAGCAGCCGCGACGGACTGCAGGATGCTGTCTACAACCAGCGCTCTATCTGCTACACCAGTCGGGGACTGGTACTTGTCGGCGGACAGGGCGGAGTAGACGTGATCAACCCGAAGAACCTTGGTAAGGGCCGTATGCAGGAGATGCCGCTGTTCAGCGGACTGCAGCTCTTCGACCAGGATGTGAAAGTCGGCGAGGAAGTGGATGGTCGCCTGATTCTGAAAAAGTCGTTGAACGATACCGAGGAGCTGTCACTGCGCTATGGCGACCAGTTCACCATTCAGCTGAGCAGCTCCAGCGGCGAGGTTCGCAACCGCTCGCGTTTCGTTTACAAGCTGGAAGGCTTCAACGACAACTGGGTGAAGACCTCGGAGCTGAACCCGAATATCAGTTACATGTCACTGCGCTACGGCGACTACACCCTGCGCGTCAGGATGCTGAACGACGATGGCACCATAGGCGAGCTGGAGCGCGAACTCGACATACACATTGCGGCACCTTTTTGGCGCATGCGTTGGATGATTCTGCTTTATATACTGCTGATAGCCGCTGCAGCCTGGTGGTGGCGTAAGTGGTTTATGAAGAAGCAGCAGGAGCGCATGGATCTGGAGCGCATGCGTCTTGAGACGGAGAAGAAACACTGGATGAGCGAAATGCGCAAGCAGCTGATGGCCGAGGTTCAGCAGACCACACAGGAGACGAAACCCGAAGCGGAAACGGTGATAAACGATGACACGCCGCATTTTGAGCAGGTGGATCTCGTGGATCTGTTCCGGCAGGTGTGCGACCGTTTCGAGGCTCCGGGCAAGGCCATCAGGCTGTCGTTCTTCCCCTTCGTAGACCAGTTGGAGGTGAAGGCCGACAAGCGGCAGATGCGACAGGTGATGGAAATCCTGCTGGCGAACGCGGCGAGATTCTCGCCCAGCAACAGCAAGGTGAAGGTCTTTGTCGAGCAGCAACAGGGCAAGGGCATCGTGCGGGTTGTCGACAGTGGCATCGGCGTGCCCAACGACGTGCGGCCGCACCTGTTCGAGCAGATTGTCGGCGACGATGACGATCCGCAGCTGCATCTGGTCTTCGACATCGTGGCCCAGCATGGCGGCATCGTCCGTGCCGAGGACAACCCTGGCGGCGGTACTGTCTTCATCATCGAATTGCCCCTGCAGGCTGAGGAGATTATCGAAGATGCCGTCATCATGGAGGACGAATAAAGTTAAGGAATAATACAGACTGAAGATATGAGGACAATAGCTTTGATGGCGTCTGCCGTCCTGCTGGCCGGTTCGGCCATGGCAGCCGACGTGAAGACCAACGGCAACATCGTCACCATCCGCCCCGACAGCGGACAGGCCAAAGTGATACAATTGGAAGTGATCAACGACAACATCATCCGCGTGCGGGCCACGTCGAAGGATGAACTGCCTGTGAAGCCGAAGAGCCTGATGATTGTGCCGCAGCCTGAGTACAAGGGCAAGGTGACGGTGCAGGAGATGAAAGCCTCGACCGAGGGACACATCATTCACCCGGCCTACGTCCTGGTGAAGGCGAAGAACGTGTGGGCAAGGGTCTGGCTGAGCAATGGCAAGCTGCGCTTCAGCGACGGCAAGGGCCATCCGCTGCTCAACGAGACGCATCTGGACGAGGGCAAGAAGTTCTGGGACTTCACCGTGCCTGAGCGCGAGCTGGGCATCAAGGGCGGCGTGCAGCCTACGGAGGAGCAGAAGCACGGCCTACAGTGGCAGCTCACGTTCTTCTCGGCTCAGGGCAGCGAGGCGTTCTACGGCCTGGGCCAGCACCAGAGCGAGGAGCTGAACATGAAGGGGAAGAACGAGGACTTGTTCCAGTATAACACGAAGGTGTCCGTCCCCTTCGTCCTCTCGACGAAGAACTACGGCCTGCTGTGGGATGCCTATTCCTACTGCCGCTTCGGCAATCCGCACGACTACTTGCAGCTGAACCGGGCCTTCCGCCTCTACGACAGGCTGGGCCGCGAGGGGCATCTCACGGGCACTTACACCGATGCCCGCGGCCGCACGATTGTGCGCGACGAGGATTCGATCTATTATGAATATGGCACGCCGGAGAAGTCGGACATTGCCAATCGCACTGACAACGGCGGCATCAAGAACTTGCCGAAGGGCTTTTCGCTGGCCGGCGCGAAGGTGGTGTATGAGGGCTTCATCGAGCCGCTGGACTCCGTTCCGTCGCTGCCGTCGGGCCTGTGGCATGTGCAGCGTCCCGAGGAGTCGCTCTATCAGTTCATCCTCTACTACGCCGGATATATTAAGGTATATATAGGCGGCGAGGAGGTGGTGGCCGAGCGATGGCGCACGGCGTGGAACCCCAACGCCTATAAGTTCGAGGTGAACATGAAGCCGGGCGAGAAGTATCAGCTGCGCATCGAGTGGCGGCCCGACGGCGGCGAGTCGTACTGCGGCCTGCGCGTGGCCGAGCCGCGCAACGTCTATGACCGCGAGGCGCTGACCATCTGGTGCGAGATGGCGAAGGATATGGACTTCTATTTCATCGCCGGGCAGTCGATGGACGAGGTCATCTCGGGCTATCGTACGCTGACGGGCCGCGCGTCGCTCTATCCGAAGT
>Ga0310786_10000449_pt1 | contig 67149 bp, 56 predicted proteins | sample AusTroGonzalo_MG_FD_203881 | JGI IMG/M metagenome (GOLD analysis project Ga0310786, IMG submission 203881) | Bovine rumen microbial communities from tropical cattle in Woodstock, Queensland, Australia - Gonzalo_03 (v2) (version 2) | ecosystem: Host-associated > Mammals > Digestive system >... | reverse complement strand
CCGGCCGGTGATGCTGCTCGCCAGCGGGCCGAAGAATATCTCGGGAAACAGTGTGATGATGTCGATTCGCAGCGCCACGTCAGGCTCCTGCCGCCTCGACCTCATCGTCCAGGACCTCGACGCTCACCCGGCCTTTCGTGCGTCCGGCGGCGCCGGAGACGAGGGCGCGAAGCGCCATGATCGTTTTGCCGTTCTTGCCGATGATCTTGCCCCGGTCGCCTGCGCGGCACGTGATCTGGATCACATTGCCGTTTTCAGCGGAAGCCGTGCGGACCTTCACTTCGTCGGGATAGTCCACAAGCTTCTTCGAGACATACAGCACGAAATCTTCAAGATTCTGCTGGGAAGACGGATCGGCGGTCGTTTTGGCGGACGGCACGGAAGAAGCGGATTCTTCCTTCCCGCCGAACAAATTGCCGAAAAAACTTAAAAATCCCACGGCCAGTCTCCCGTGTTGCACGGGCGAAGGTCAGACTTACGCCTTGTCCTCGCCCTTCTTGAACGTCTTTTTCTTCGTGTAGGGATCGGGTTCGCCGTATTTCTTGGACTTGCCGGCTTTCGCGCGGTCGTAGATGTCTTTCACGGTCTCGCTCATGATGGCGCCGTTGCCGACCCAGTATTCGAGGCGGGCGACGTCCAGTTTCTCGTCGCTGTGGCGGGGATCGTAGTAGCCAAGTTCTTCCAGCATACGGCCATCGCGCTGGCTGCGGATGTCGCAGACAACGATACGGAAGCTGATCCAGTTCTTCCCGCCAGTTCGTTTCAGTCTGATCTTTACCATAACGGTTTTTCCTTTGTCTTTACCAGTGGTTCGACTGCGTCGTTCGACGCTCACGCCTTGTTCGCATGCAGCACTGCGCGTGACTCAATGCGGCATAAAAGTCAATTAATATACAGCCATTTCCCGCTTTTTTCAAACCGATTTCCCTTTTCTTTCAGCCTTTTTTGCGTTTTTTTCGCGTCCGGACCGCTTTCCGGTCAGAACCAAACCGCGAAAATTGCGCCCGCGACCGCGGAACCGATCAGCAGAACCGTGGTCGGCAGCTTCGTTTTCAGCATCAGCACGATGACCGCGCCGCAGATGACGATCCCCGGCACGGAGACCGCGAAACCATTGGGCAGAACCGGGCGTTCGAGCTTGAAGATCGCGCCGAGCGCTTCCCACGGGATCGTCTGCGTGAAGATCGACATCCCGAAGAAGATCGTCACGGCGAACATGATGAGCGCGACAGCCGCCAGGCGCGTCCCCTTCAGCATACCCTTCACGAGGAAAGTGTCCTTCCAGCGGTTGATGCCCGCAGCCGCGGAGCAGCCGAGCAGGACGGTCGGCACGATCAGCCCGAGCGAGGCCGCCAGCGAACCGAAGAACCCGGCGTTCACATACCCGACGTAAGTGGCGGTGTTCAGTCCGACCGGGCCGGGCGTGACCTGCGCCACGGAGAGCAGGTTGCCGAATTCGCTCATCGTGAGCACCTGCTCCCGGTCGACGAATTCCGCCGTGAGGAGCGGGATCAGCATGTAGCCGCCGCCGAAGCACAGCACGGAGAACTTGCAGAACTGAAGGAACAGGACGATGCAGTGGTTCATTTTCCGCCCTCCCCGTCTTTGTCCGCCTCAGCAGGAGTTCGAACGGCGGGCTCCGTCCGTCCAGCCTGCGCCAGGCGGCGCGTCTGCCACCACACGTAGCACCAGCCGAACGGGATCGCGGCCAGGATCAGGAGCGCTGGACTGACCTTCAGGACAGCAAGCACGAAGAAGATCAGGACGGCGGTACACTCGAGCGGAGTTTTCACGGTGCGGCGGAACATCCGGCATCCGGTGACGAGGATCATGCCCGTCACGCAGGCGCGAATCCCGGCGAAAATACCGAGCAGATAGCGATTTTTCGGGTCCAGATGCGGAAACATGGACGCAATGATCAGGATCACGGTGAAGGGAGGCGTGACGGCTCCGAAAGCCGCGGCCAGCGCGCCGGGCACGCCTCCGATCTTCATGCCGATATACACGGCGGAGTTGATGGCGATGATCCCCGGGACCGTCTGCGTGAGGGCTGTCATATCCAGCAGCTCGTCGCGGGTCAGCAGCTTGTGCTTCACGACAAAGATCTCCTCGATGACGGGGAGCATCGCAAGCCCGCCGCCGACCACGAGCGCGGTGATACGGAAAAAAGAACAATAGAGCAGAAGGAGGCGCCTGAGCCTGGACATGGTCCGAATTTCCGGTTCCATACCGCGCCCCCTTCCCCCTCGCTTCAGAGCGTCACGCCGAACAGGCGTTCCGCGTTCTTGTAAAATATCTGTTCGAACTGGGGTTCGGTCAGATCGAGCGTGCGGGCCTCGGCAATACCGTCGCGGTGGGACAGCGCGGGATAGTCGGTCGCCCAGAGAATGCGGTCAACACCGTGCGCCAGGATCATGCGCGTGACCTCATGCGGCGGCAGCTTGAAGAAAGTGCTGGAGGTGTCGAACCAGACGTCTCGTCCGACAAGATGCTTCCAGGAATCGTCCCAGACGCTGTACCCGCCCATGTGCGCGGCGATGATGTTCTTGAAGTACGGGAAATGGTCCAGCACGTTCGCGAGGCGTTTCGGCGAGGAGTAGTCGTACCGGACGTCGCCGACGTGGAACAGAATGGGCATTTCGGGCGGGATCAGCTCGTACATGCGCATCATCTTGGGCTCATCGATATAGAGTTTCTGGAAATCCGGGTGGAACTTGAGGCCGGTGAGTCCGAGTTCCTTCATACGTTCAAGCTCACCCTTGCAGTCCGCGTAGTCCGGGTGAAGCGAACCGAGGCAGATTACCTTCGGGCCGAGCAGGGACGCCAGATAGTCGTTGATGTTCCGCACCTGGTCGGGACGCGTGGCGGAGGAGAGAAAGACGGCCTTGTCGATATGGGCGTCCTCCAGGGACTCGTGCAGATCCGCGACAGTACCTTTGCGCCGCCACGGCTCGTGGTAAAACGATTCGAGGGATGCGACGACCTTCGGCGCGACGCTGTCGGGAAACACATGGCAATGGACATCGAAGTACTTCACGGCATTCTCCAGGATCGGGCGTCCAGATACAAAAATGGCATCCCCAACGGGATTCGAACCCGTGTTACCAGGATGAAAACCTGGTGTCCTAGGCCTCTAGACGATAGGGACGCATGGTCGGAAAAAAGTATGAATTTAAAATAGCACGCCGGACGATTATTTCAAGCGGGAATCGCGTTTTTTTCCGTTTTTTTTCCGGGATTTTCCGTTCAACCCCCTGCCTGCGCCTCGCGCTGATGCTTCGTCTGGACACGCGCCCGAAGAGCGGCCAGACGTTTCTTCCGGCGCTTCTCCACGCGGATGCGATAGGCCACGACCATCCTCTTCACCGCGACATACGTGATCGGAGTGAAGACAATGGCCATAATAGCGCCGCCGACGAAAAACGCCCCGGCCAGATCACCGGCAACGTTCAGGAACTTCTCAATAGGATCAAGCGATGGATGCAGGAGGCTGAATTCTTTGAGCGCGGCGATCATGTCGCCGACCTTGTCTTTGATGTTGGTACTGTCGAGGCCGAGGAGCTTCGCGCCAACATAGCACTGAACCGGATAGATGAAAAAGACAGTAACATGGTTTGTGATGAAGGTGCCGAGGACGGCTCCGATCTTGCTTCCCTTCAGCAGGAACGCCGTCGGGATGGAGCAGAAGAGCTGCAAGCCCATGGGAATGAGGCAGCCGAAGAACATGCCGATACTCCAGCCTCGCGCGACATATTCGGGCGAAGCTTTTTCACGGACGATCTTCAGATAGATCTTCCTCCACTTCTTTTTTACCCACTGACCGGCGCTCATCTCAACTCGTCCTTGCTGCGATTCAAATATTGATATAGAATTTCTGCATTTCGGGCGCGCGCTGGGCAATATTGACGAGATGGTCACCGATGCGTTCGAGTTCCCAGAGCATTTCGATGAAGATCACGCTGGCATCAACGGCGCATTCGCCTTTATTGCGGCGTTCCACGTGGACCTGCTCGTACTGCTTGGCAAGTTCGTTGATCTCGCGTTCGTTTGCCTCGGCGTCGCTGGCGACGTGCGCGGCCTCCTGCTGTTCGCGGGCCTGCTCGGCCATCATGGCCTTGATGTTCTTTTCGTACTTATGCGCGAGCTTGTTCAGCTTGCGTTCGCCTTCCAGAGCGGACCGGATGCCATCTTCGCTTTCCTTGGGCTTGTGGGAGAGCGCGAGCTTGACGTTGTTCGCCTGGGAACTGAGGAGTTCCCAAAGGGAATTGAGGTTGTCCTGCGCCACGTCGGACAGCTTGGTATCGACCTTGGAAAGGCGTTTCGTGAGGCGCATGATGTTGGCTGTGTGGTCGGCAATGCGTTCGGCATCGTTGGTGCAGTGCATGAGCAGCGGGATCAGGTTGGACTGCGGGTTGGAGAGGTGCTGCCGGGTGATCTGGACCAGGTAGTTCGTGATGTCGGACTGCATCCTGTCGACCTGCTGTTCGTCGGCCTCCAGCTGCTCGAATTCATTTTCGTCGACGTGGGCGGCGCGGAAATGATGGTTGACCGCGCGGTCGATCATGCTCCAGGAGAGCTCGACCATCTTGCGGATTTCGATGATGGACTGTTCGATAGCCATGGCGGGCGTGCGGAGAAGCAGTGGTTCCAGCGTGCGCGTGCTGACCGGCTTGGTCTTGTCGCCGGGAATAAGCGTTTCGCAGAGATGCGCGAACGGCTTCAGGAGAGGCATGATGGCCAGGACGGTGAGAACATTGAAGATCGTGTGTGCCATGGCGATGTGGCGTTCGAGGTTCTGCGGGATGGCGGCAAACGCGTCGCCGGGCGTAATGGAGTTCACGATATAGAGGAAGAACGGCGTTCGATGCGCCCCGACGGGAATGTAGAGCAGCACAACCATCAGGATCGCGCCGAAGAAGTTGAAGAGGAAGTGCGCCAGGGCGGCCTGCTTCGCCACGCGGTTGGCCGTGAACGAAGCCAGGCAGGCGTTGATCGTGGTGCCGATGTTCGTGCCGATCAGGAGAGGGACGGCGGTGTAGAAGTTGACGAGCCCGGCGGCCGACAGCGCCAGGATGATGCCGACTACCGCCGCGCTTGCGCTGACCAGGAAGACCGCGACCATGCCGAGACCGATCGCGCCGAGGATCGGCAGGAACGGCATGAACCCGTCAGGCGTTCTCGGCGCGCAGTCGATCATGGAGAAGAGGTTGAGGAACGACGGGAACGTGCCGAGGATGCTCATCTGGGTGCTCATCATGTTCATGCCGAAGAAGAGCATGCCGAACCCGAAGACAGCGTTGCCCCAGCCCTGCAAACTGCGTTTTTTCGTGAACGTCATCATGACGAAGCCGATGGCGATCGCGGGCAGAGAAAGGCCGCTGAGATTGAACGAGATCAGCTGTGCCGTCACGGTCGTGCCGATGTTCGCGCCGAAGATGATGCCGATGGCCTGCACGAGGTTCAGCAGGCCGGCGTTGATGAAGCCGAGCACCATGATGGTCGTGGCCGCGCTGGACTGGATGACCGCGGTGACGAACGTTCCGGCGAGCACGCCGAGGATCGCGTTCTTCGAGAAGAACTGAAGCACCTGCTGCATCTTTTCGCCCGCGATATTTTGGAGACCGCGGCTCAGTCGCAGCATGCCGAAGATCAGGAACGCGATGCCGCCGACCATGCTCATGGCGACGGCAAACATGTCAATGCCGAGCAGACGCGCGTCGATGGCGCGGATGTAGATGCCGTGGACCGGATCGGCGACCTCGATCGAGAAATGGTATTCGCCGGTCTCGCTGCCGAGACGGACAAATGTCTGCGCCAGGCCGTTTTCATCGGTCAGCACTTCGGGAGTAAGGACCTTCGGTTCGCCCTTGCCGCGCGGCGCGGACTTGACGCTGAAATACACGGGCGCCTTTTCGACGGGCTTGCCGTCGGCGTCCACGACCTTGATCACGAGCGGGTCACCCAGGACTTCGTTCGTGATGCCCTGCCGTTCAGCGTTCTCGATCTTCGCGCCCACGATCATGCGGACGAGGATAGCTTTGTCAGGATCGTTCAGGGGCGTGATCCTGACATAGTTGTCACCGATCTTGTGACCGGCCCGGATCTTCGCGCGGACCACACCGACGACGTCGGTCTCCTCCGACAGCTGGGTGATCTCAAGGTCCGACCCGTCGACGGCCGAAAACCTGACCGGCTGCCCGGCAAGAAGCGGAAGCTTCCTGGCGGAAGCGGATTCATCGTCGGAAAAACCGCGGACTTCCACGCGGATGTCGTGCAAAAATTCTTCGCCTGGAACCGTGCATTGGTCGGCGCCATAGACGACATCGAGACGGCCAATTTTACCGGAACGCCCGGACGTGCCGTCGCATGCGGTGAAAACCGCAACCAGAAGAAACGACAGCAGAAGGGAAGCAATGCCTGATGCAAATCTCATATTGAGGACCTTCGCCATAATTGAATACATTGGAGTAATATATCACTCTTTATGGCAAAATGCAAGTATTGTCTTGAAAAAGACTAAAGGATGGATTATATTATTGAAAGATTTTTCTTCCTGAGCCGCGGCAGTCCGGGGGGCTTTTCCGGTTCTCCGCGTCCGGGGAAACTGACGACGGGCTGTCTTCCAACCGTTCCATTCGGAAGGATGCGTGAAAGCCGTTGCCGGCCAAACGAATTCTCAAGTCAAGGGCAATTTCTTCTCATGGCAATACTGAAATTTCTGATCGCGAACTCCATCTATCCGCTGGCAGCGTTCGCCCTCTCTCTGATTCTGACCCGGATTTGCATTTCCGTCCTGCCGCATCTTGGTTACATGGACATCCCGAAAGGCAGGCACATCCATAAGAAACCAGTTCCGCGCGCAGGCGGCATCGGATTCATCCTTGCGTTCTGGTTCTCCATCATGCTCTATGCCGCCAAACTCTCCGGCGGCAACCTGTCCGCTCTTCTGGAACAGCAGTTCGGGCAGTACCTTCTCGCACTGGCCGGGGCATCCGTCATCCTGTTCTTCACCGGGCTGTACGACGACCGTTTCGACATGCCGAGTGTCATCAAGCTTATCTTCCAGATCGCCGCTGGCGTGACGCTGTATTTCCTTGGCGGCGGCATCAACACCGTCTTCAATTTCACGCTGCCCGGCTATCTCTCCCTCATCCTGACGGTCTGCTGGACGATCGGCATCGTGAATGCATTCAACCTGATCGACGGGCTGGACGGCCTTGCTGCGGGACTCGCATCCATCGCATCCATCTGCATCGCCACATGGATCCTCCTGCTCGGCGGAAACGAGCCGATGGTGGTCCTGCTTTTCACGTTCTGCGGAGCTTGCCTCGGGTTCCTGGTATTCAATTTCTCCCCTGCCCGCATCTTCATGGGCGACACAGGGAGCATGTTCCTCGGCCTCTTTTTCGCCATGACGAGCATGGACCAGTGTTCGCGTCCCGCCGTCACGGTCGCCGCGTTGCTCGTGCCCCTCGTCGCGATCGGCGTGCCGATCTTCGACGTGATCCTGGCGATCTGGCGGCGCAGTGTGCGCCGGTTCGGGATCCACATGCTTCAGGACAATCTGGACAACGCGGAAGTCGCGGCCGAACTGGAACACGGCATCGACTCGACCGGCAGGATTGAGATCAAGTCCAAAATCGAAAGCGGCGGCGTCATGGACGCCGACCAGGACCATCTGCACCACAGGATTCTTCGCGGCGCCCACAACCAGACCAGCCGTGCCGTGCTGGTGATGTACACCATTTCCATCGTATTTTCGCTGGGCGCCATCGCGCTGACCTTCATCGGCCGCAGCATTCCCGCCGTCGCGTTCCTGCTGGTCATCATCGGCGTCTTCTTCACGCTCCGGCTCGCGAACATCGAGCTCCTGGCCTCCATGACCGTGGTGGTGCAGGGCGTACGCGTTCCCCGCAGGTCCTTCCTCCTGACGGCGGCGCATCCGCTGCTTGACCTGGTGCTGGTGACCGCAGCGTACTTCCTCGTCTATGCAGTCCTGCCGACCCAGATTCGACAGTCGTACAACTATCTGGTCTATCTTTTCATGATTCTGGTCGTGCCTTATTTCCTCGTGCTGATCTTCTCCGGCGTCTATCGGACCTACTGGCTGCGCGTCGGGATCGAACGCCACTACTTCCTGCTGAAGCTCCTGGTCCTGGCGGCATGCATTTCCTTCATCCTCCTGAACGTGTGCGCATGGAAGGGCTGGGTGCTGGCCGGCGTCCCGAAACGCATGGTCATGATCATTTTCCTGCTCCAGACCGGGTTCTCGTTCGCGTTCATCCTGTCCGAACGGTTCTTCCTGCATTTCTTCGAAGCGTTTGCCATCCGCTCGTACTATCTGAAAAACACGCCGGAATCCGAACGCCATAAAACGATTATCTATGGCGGGGGCCTCGGCTGCCGCATGTACATCACCGGCCTTTACAGCAGCCACCGTTTCTCCAGCCCGTTCAAGATCCTGGGCATCGTGGACGAGAATCCGTCCCTCCAGAAGCTGAATGTCTACGGCTTCCCCGTGCTGGGCACAAGCAGAGACCTGGACGTGCTGTACGCAAAAATACCTTTCGACACGATCGTGCTCACGACGGCAAACGTTTCCGGTGAAATCAGAAAGAACATTGAAACGTTTGCGAAAAAGAACAACATCCGGCTGACCATGTTCCTGGCGCAGGAATATCCTGCCGACCCGGAACTTTTCAAGACACTGCAAAGCAAGGCGGTCAACCCCGGCGCACTCGAAGAGGAACCGGAAGAACAGGACACGCCGGGAATTGAATTATGACGTTGCATGAGATCGGCGAAAACCTGGAACAGTATTTCATCGAGATCATCCAGGAAAAACGCCGCAGTTCTTTCGACCGTATCACCTACGGGTTCCTGTTTCTGGCCTCGCGGTTCTACCGCCGTGCAGTACAGTTCCGCCTGTGGCTTTACGAGAACCGCGTCATACGGAACCACTCCATCGGCTGCCTGGTGATCAGTATCGGCAACCTCACCTGCGGAGGTACGGGCAAGACCCCGGTCGTGGAAATCTTCGCTAAGACGCTGAGCAGGAAAGGCCGCCGCGTGGCGGTCCTGAGCCGCGGATACCGCAGCCGTGACAGGTCGTTCCTCGACAAGCTCCGGCGCAAGTTCTCCTCCAGGAATTCTTCGTCCCGGACGTCCTGGAGCCTCCTCGGCATCGCGCCCCGCGTCGTCTCCGACGGCAAGGACCTGCTCCTGAACTCGCTTTCCGCGGGCGACGAACCGTACATGCTCGCCACGAACCTGAAGGACGTGGTCGTGCTGGTCGACAAGGACCGCGTGAAGTCCGGGCTCTACGCCATTGAGGAATTCCACACGGACACGCTCATCATGGACGACGGATTCCAGTACCTCGGGCTTCGTCCGCACCTGAACATCCTGCTCGTCGACTCCACGTCTCCGTTCGGCAACCACCACGTCCTGCCGCGCGGGCTGCTCCGCGAACCAATCAAGAACATCCGCCGTGCCGACTACATCTTCCTCACGAAATCCGACGGCTCCCCGCGTCTGCGGCACCTGAAGGGATTCCTTCGCAGCCACAACCGCCGCGCCGAGATCATCGAGTGCTGCCACAAGCCGAAATACCTGGAGGACGTGTTCGACCGCGGCGTCCGGTTCCCGCTCTCCCTGCTGAACGGCGTCAGGATCGCATCCCTGTCCGCCATCGCGAACCCGGCCAGCTTCAACGCGTTTCTGACCCAGCACGGCGGTGTGATCGTGCTCGAACGCCATTTCGCCGACCATCACCGCTACAGCCAGCAGGAGATGATCGACTTCGTGAACAACGCCAAAGCCGCCGGAGCGCAATACATCCTGACCACGGAAAAGGATGCCGTGCGCATGCCGCGCCTCGACCGGCGCGATCTGCCGTTCCTTTTCCTCCGCATTGAGATCGACATCCTCAGCGGCCAGGAAAACTTCGACCAGTGCATTACGCGTATCTGCTTCCTGTGACGTTCCCGCCATCGTTGCGGGAACGGAATCCCGACCGCGATAATGACTTGCAAACAGAGACAAAAGCCCCGTCTTCCGCGCGATTTCTTCCTTTTCTATAAGGAATTCACTTGATTTTTTAGGAAAAACCAGTATAGTAAATGGTTAATTTTCCACATCGGTCAAAAAAACACGCTAGAAAAAAACGCAAAACAACTGCTAGAAAGGATTTCGCATGAAGAAATCTTCCGCGAAAAAGTACGTCTACCTGTTCGGTAAAGGCATGAGCGACGGCGACGCTTCCATGAATGAACTGCTCGGCGGCAAAGGCGCCAATCTCGCCGAAATGGCCAAGCTCGGCCTCCCGGTTCCCGCCGGATTCACCATCACCACCGAATGCTGCGTCGATTATTTCGCGAACGGCCAGAAGAACCCCGCCGGCCTCGACGCCCAGATCAAGACTGCTCTCGCAAAAGTCGAAAAGGTCATGAAGATGACCTACGGCGACCCGGAAAATCCGCTGCTCGTCTCCTGCCGTTCCGGTGCCCGCAAGTCCATGCCCGGCATGATGGAAACCGTTCTGAACGTCGGCCTCGCATCCAGCACCATTCCCGGCCTCGTGAAGCGCACCGGCGGCAACGAACGTTTCGTCTACGACGCCTATCGCCGCCTCATCATGATGTACTCCGACGTCGTCATGGAAAAGGCCGAAGGCATCGAGCCCGCCGAAGGCTGTGCCATCCGCAAGCAGCTCGACACCATGCTCGACGACCTGAAGAAGGCAAAAGGCTACAAGAGCGACACCGATCTCTCCGTCGCCGACCTGAAGAAGCTCTGCAAAGACTTCAAGGTCCGCATCAAGAAGGTCCTGAAGCGCGAATTCCCCGACGATCCCATGCTCCAGCTCCAGGGTGCGATCGGCGCCGTCTTCAAGAGCTGGAATGGCAAGAAGGCCGTCTCCTACCGCCGCATCGAAGGCATTCCGGATGACTGGGGCACCGCCGTCAACGTCCAGAGCATGGTCTTCGGCAACATGGGCGACACCTCCGCCACCGGCGTTGCGTTCACCCGCGACCCCGCCACCGGCGACAACAAGTTCTACGGCGAATGGCTCATCAACGCCCAGGGCGAAGACGTCGTGGCCGGCACCCGCACTCCGTTCCCGCTGAACGACGAGACCAAGAACGAGCAGAACAAGCACCTGACCTCCATGCAGGAAATGCTCCCGAAGACCTACAAGGAACTCGTCGGCATCCGCAATAAGCTCGAACATCACTACCACGACATGCTCGACATCGAGTTCACCATTCAGGACAAGCAGCTCTTCATGCTCCAGTGCCGCGTCGGCAAGCGCACCGGCACCGCCGCGTTGAACATGGCCATGGACATGCTCTCCGAGCACCTCATCGACGAGAAGACCGCCGTCATGCGCGTTGCTCCCGCTCAGCTCGATGAACTTCTCCACCCGATCCTCGACCAGAAGGCCGAGAAGACCGCCAAGATCCTCGTCAAGGGTCTCCCCGCGGGTCCCGGCGGCGCCGTGGGACAGATCGTCTTCAACTCCGAAGACGCCATGGCCTGCCACAAGAAGAAAATCCCCTGCATCATGGTCCGTGAAGAGACCAATCCGGAAGACGTCGACGGCATGCGCGCCGCCACCGGCATCCTGACCGCACGCGGCGGCATGACCAGCCACGCGGCCCTCGTCTGCCGCGGCTGGGGCAAGTGCTGCATCGTCGGCGCCGCCGACATCCAGGTCGACGAAGTCAAGAAGACGCTCAAGATCGGCAAGCAGATCTTCAAGGAAGGCGACAAGCTCAGCCTGAACGGCACCCGCGGCTACGTCTACGCCGGCGCGCTGAAGACCGTCGACTCCAGCGAAAACCAGATGCTCAAGAAATTCATGAAGCTCGTCGACAAGTACAAAAAGCTCGGCGTCCGCGCCAATGCCGACACCGCCGAAGACGCCGCCAAGGCCCGCGCGTTCGGAGCCGAGGGCATCGGCCTCTTCCGTACCGAGCACATGTTCTACGGCGGCAACGAAAAACCGCTCTTCGCGCTCCGCAAGATGATCCTCAGCAGCACGCCCGAAGAACGCATCGCCGCCCTCAACGAACTCTTCCCCTATGTCAAGAAGGACGTCCTCGCCACCATGAAGGCCATGGAAGGACTCCCGGTCACCATCCGCTTCCTCGATCCGCCGCTGCATGAGTTCGTCCCGCACACGAAGGAACAGCAGCTCGAGCTCGCCAAGTCCATCGGCATCTCTCACGCCGAGTTCCTGAAGCGCGCCGACGCCCTGAAGGAAAGCAACCCGATGATGGGTCACCGCGGCGTCCGCCTCGGCGTCACCTATCCCGAAATCACCGCCATGCAGGCGCGTGCCATCTTCGAGGCCGCCGCCGAGATCCTGAAGAAGGACAAGAAGACCAGCCACATCGAAATGATGATCCCCGTGACCTGCGATCCCAACGAACTCAAGGACCAGAAGAAGATCATCGAACAGGTCGCCGCCGAGGTCGAAAAGAAAGAGAAGATCAAAAAGTTCGACTACATGGTCGGCACCATGATCGAGATCCCGCGCGCCGCGATCCTCGCCGGAAAGATGGCCGAGGAAGCCGAATTCTTCTCTTTCGGCACCAACGACCTCACCCAGATGACGTTCGGTTTCTCCCGCGACGACATCGGCTCCTTCATCGGCGAATACCTCAACAAGGACATCATCCCCGCCGATCCCTTCCAGACCATCGACCGCGACGGCGTCGGCTGGATGATCCGCCATGCTGTCGAGGCCGGCCGCGCCACACGCAAGAACCTCAAGGCCGGCATCTGCGGCGAACAGGGCGGCGAACCGAAGTCCGTGGAGTTCTGCCACGAAGTCGGTCTGACCTACGTCTCCTGCAGCACCTATCGCGTGCCCATCGCACGTCTGGCTGCCGCGCAGGCCGCAATCAAATCCGAAGCCGCGGCCAAAGCTGCGAAAAAGGCGAAACGGAAATAATCCCGTCTTTTCGGATAGTGCCGGGGCACCTGTTCATCGGGTGCCCCTTTTCGTCTCCCCCTCCCACAAAACCTCTGACATTTGTTTCAAACCATGCAGTTCTCCGGCCATCCCGTTTCCTTCTTCTATCCCTGGCGCTTCATCTCCCGCGAGCTTTACCGTTCCGTCATGGCCGACTTCCGCGACCACGGCGCAGACAGCCTCGTCATCGTACAGGAATGGATGGAACGCATCCTCAACGACCACGTGTTCTATTTGGACCTGCTGGAGATGGTACGCGACGCGGGCATGAAGCTGTTCGAGGTACACGCGCCGAACGGTCCGCACTGGGACCTCTCATGCGTGTTCGAGGGGCGGCGCGGCCCGATGATCGATGGGCACAAGCGCGCGCTGTGCTACGCCGCGGAAACCGGATGCCGCACTTACACGATCCACATCGGCGCGGGACAGTACAACCGGTTCCGCATGCCGATCCCGAAACTCCGCGAAGCCGCGCTCCGTACGCTCGACGAACTCGTCCCCCATGCGGAAAAACTCGGAGTCGTGATCGCCGTCGAGAACAGCTTCGAGCCGCCGAACACGCCAGACGAGGTGTTGTTCCTGCTGGAGCACTTCAAGTCGTCCGCGCTCGGCTGCTGCTACGACGCGGGGCACGCGAATGTCATGGCGCCCGCGCCCGGCAAACGTCAGGAGCTCTACTGCCAGGTCATGAAGGATATCTGGGGTGGCCACGTGGTCGAATACCCGGACGCGCTCGGCAAGCTCGCGCCGCATGTCGTGACCGCGCATCTGCATGACAACGACGGCTACCGCGACGCCCACGCCCTGCCCGGGTCAGGCTCGGTCGACTGGCCCGTCATCCTCGCAAAGCTCGCCGCCTGCCCGAAATTGATATCCGTACAGTCCGAGGTGCATTGCGATCGCGCGGAAAACGAGGTCACGCCCGGCCGGATCTGCCGGAAATTCGCAGAGCTTTTCGCCTGAACCGGCACTCCTTCTTTCCCGTGCCGGTTCCGCGGCGCAGAGAAGATCAGACCCAGCCCCAGCAGCAGATGCCCGCGAGCACGGTATAGCCGGAGAGCATCATCAGCGGCGTATCCATGGAATGCGGGGCGAACGCCTCGGCGAACGTCATCAACGGCGGGAGTATGACCAGCGCCGCGACGAACTGACGCGCGGTATCGAATTCGCCGTGGAAGATGAAAATCGCGATCAGCGTCGTGAGGAACACGCAGGCGCTGCCCTCGTAGGAACGCGTATAGCTGCGTTTGAAATTCCAGGCGGGAACCGTGTATTTGTGTTTGCCAAGGTACTTTCCGATGGGCTCGGCGAGACCGTCTCCAATGCTCACCGCGAGCACAATTATCATGACCAAGTACGGCTCATGCAGGGTGTTTTCAAAGAGGTTCTGGAAGATGACGCTCAGCAGCAGGCCGGGGAGCAGGTTGCCGAGGATGATCCATTTCAGCGTGTGCGGACGGTCTTCGGGCCGATCCATAGAATTGAACTGGAGCATGAAGAACCGGCAATTCTCACGCAGCGGCTTGATGAGCAGCAGGAAGGTCAGCATCACGAAGAGGGTCTCCCACAGGTGCGGGAGCAGGCCTTCGTGCTTGCCGAAGGGGTTGATGAGCGGGGCGAGATACGCGGCGAAATGCTGGAGCTTGCGCGTGTAGTTCACTTTGAACTTGGTCGGGCGCGTGTAGACGATGTAGCCTTTTTCGTCCGTGGCGCAGAACTTCCGGCAGACAAGGCCGCCGATCAGGGAAACGATGCCGATTATGACGATTTTTGTCAGGCCGAACGCAAAAAATTCACGGTCGACGGCGCCTCTGTTGTCGTACCAGATGGTATATACGCTCAGGCCGATGAGGGCATAGATCCACATGAAGAGGAAAGCAAGGTCAAACGTTTGTGTCCAGGGAGCATCGTAGGTCCCGTATTCTTTTTCGCTGCTCATGAAGAAAACTCCTTCGTTTTGATTGCCCGCGAGCGGGAACTGTTGTCGATTGAATATTTGCGATACAATAACACGGGTAAAAGAAAAATCAAGGTGGAATCCCATCTTTTTTTTCGCCTTTGCCGAAAAAATGGACAGAAACGATAATGAATGATTCAACGGTAGGAATCGATTCCGCGTTTTCCACTGTCTTTTTTGCCGTTTTTTTCAGTTTCCGGCTTGACTTTTCCGCAAAACGGGGAAACAGTATGTTGAACCAAACTTTTCCCGTGCCCCAAGAGAAAGGATTCCGCGAATGAAAAAAACGTACGTGCTTGATACGAACGTCATCCTCCACAGCGCGCAGGCGCTCAACGCGTTCGAGGACAACGAGGTCGTCATCCCCATGACCGTGATCGAGGAACTTGACAAGTTCAAACGCAATCAGGATGAACTCGGCCGCAACACGCGCCAGGCGATCCGCCAGATCGACTCCCTCCGCCAGAAAGGCCCGCTCTCCAAGGGCGTCAAGCTCGACAATTCCCCGAATCCCCGCAAATGCGGCAGCCTCCGCATTGTCGTCAGCGAGGGCCGCCTCTCCGGCAGTTCCGACATGAGCGTGGCAGACAACCGCATCCTGAACGTGGCGAAGATGCTCATGGAACGCGAGAAGCACCCCGTCATCTTCATCACAAAGGACCTGAATCTCCGCCTGAAAGCCGACGCTCTGAACATCCCCGTGGAGGACTTCGAGTGCGAGCAGGTCAACAGCGACGAACTCTACACCGGGTTCCAGACAATCCCCGTCACCGCCGATTTCATGGACGGCTTCCACCGCAACGGATTCGTCGAGATCCCGAAGGGCGTCACGATCTATCCGAACGGCTTTGTGATGTTCGCCGACAAGGCGAACGAGCATCACACCACCGTGGGCTGGTGCCGCCACGGCCGCATCGAGGTGCTCCCGAACGGCGCGGGCGAACACGTTGGCGGCATCTCCCCGCGCAGTCTGGAACAGCGCATGGCACTGATCCTGCTCACCGATCCCGAGATCCAGGTCGTTTCCCTCGTCGGCCAGGCCGGCAGCGGCAAAACGCTCCTGGCGCTCGCCGCGGCTGTCGAACAGGCCATCAGCAACAATCTCTACGAACGCATCCTCGTGACGCGCCCGATCGTGCCGATGGGCAAGGACATCGGGTACATGCCCGGCGGCAAGGACGAAAAGCTCGGCGTCTGGATGCAGCCCATCTACGACAACCTCGAGTTCCTCATGCAGAACGGCGGCAAGAAGGACCCGCAGACCATCCGCCGCCGTCTCGACGACATGCGCCGCTACCACCAGCTCGAACTCGAAGCTCTGACCTATATCCGCGGCCGCAGCATCCCGCGCCAGTTCATCATCATCGACGAGGCGCAGAACCTGACCCCGCACGAGGTCAAGACGATCGTCAGCCGCGCAGGAATGGGCTCCAAGATGATCCTCACCGGCGACCCCGCGCAGATCGACAATCCCTACCTGGACGCCTCCAGCAACGGTCTCTCCTACCTCGTCGAACGCTTCAAGGCCATCGACCTGCACGGGCACATCACGCTCCGCAAGAGCGAACGCAGCCCGCTGGCCGCAGCGGCCGCGGAAAATCTCTGAGGAGAACGATCTCTCCGCTGATCCGGTGCCGGGCTTATGCTCGGCACTTTTTTGTACCGATTGCGGAGCGCGAGCATGATCCGCGCAACGTTAACTACAGCCCCTCCGGTCCGCCGGCGGGGCTTTTTGATCAAAAAGTGTATCCTTTTTTGAAAAAAGATATTTGCATTCGGGAAAATGCGTGTATATTACAGAAGAATCTAAATTTTTTATCACGGAATCCAACATAGAAAGGCTTGTTATGACCACCATGATGAAAACACTCTGCGTAGGCGCTGTTTTCGCGGCGGCTGCCGCCGCAGGCGGAGGCTGCCACTCGTATTCCCGGAATAACCAGGAAAACATAAGTGCCGACTTCCACGAATGGGCCAAGTCCCCGCCGATGGGCTGGAACAGCTGGGACTGCTTCGGCACGACCATCACCGAAGACATCGCAAAAGCCCAGGCGGACGCTCAGGAAAAATACCTGAAGGATTCCGGCTGGGAATACCTCGTGGTCGATATCCAGTGGTACGAAGGCTCCTCTCAGGGCCACTCCTACAGGCCGGGCGCAAAGCTCGCCATGGACGAGTTCGGCCGCCTGCTCCCCGCTCCGAACAAGTTCCCGTCCTCCGTCGATGGAGCGGGCTTCAAGCCGCTCGCGGACTATGTCCACTCCAAGGGACTCAAGTTCGGCATCCACCTCATGCGCGGCATTCCGCGCCAGGCCGTCCAGCAGAACACCCCTGTCAAAGGCACGGATTATCACGCCCAGGACATCGCGAACACCCGCAGCATCTGCGCGTGGAACCCCGACATGTACGGCGTGGACATGACCAAGCCCGGCGCGCAGGACTACTACGACTCCGTCTTCGAGCTCTATGCATCCTGGGGGATCGACTTCATCAAGGTCGACGACATCGCCCGTCCTTACGACAGCGTCCAGCAGCTTGAGATCGAGGCCATGCGGAAGGCCATCGACAAGACCGGCCGCCCGATCGTCTTCAGCCTCTCCCCCGGCGACACCCCGGTCGAAAAGGGCGCCCACGTGAACCGGTTCGCGAACATGTGGCGCGTCTCCGACGACTTCTGGGACCGCTGGTCCCCGCTTTACGGCATGTTCGGCCGACTGAACAAGTGGACCCCGTACCGCATCGAGGGTGCGTACCCCGATGCGGACATGCTCCCCTTCGGCATCATCGAATTCCGCCGTCCCACCAGATTCACCAAGGACGAACAGGTCACCTGTATGTCGCTCTGGTGCATCGCGCGTTCCCCGCTCATGCTCGGCGCGGACATGACCCAGATGGATGACTGGACGTTAAAGCTCCTCACGAACAAGGAGGTCCTGGCCGTCAACCAGAACAGCACGAACAACCGCCAGATTTCGAACAATGGCGACCTCATCGTCTGGGCGGCGGACATCCCCGGCAGCAAGGACAAGTATGTCGCGCTCTTCAACGCAACTTCGCCCGGCTCCCGCGAGGTCGATTTCCTGAAGGCAAAGTACCACAGCATCCGCATCGGCGGCGACGGGGAACGCGAAGCGCAGATCAAGGCCGACATCGGCGGGTCCAAGGCATTTGCGCTGGTCGTGACCGACGGCGGCGACACCATGAACTACGACCATGCCGCCTGGCTCAATCCCGTCCTCTCCGGCCCCGCCGGCACCAAGAAGCTCACCGAACTCAAATGGAAGAGCGCCTCGCAGGGCTGGGGTGAAACACGCGTCGGACAGACCTCCGACGGACGCCGCATCGACGGCATCGGCACCCACGCCGTCTCCGTGATCATCTACGACCGCCCCGAAGGCTACGACACCGTCACCGCCCGCGGCGTTCTCGCCGACAACTGCGAGAACCGGGGCGGCACCGTGGAATTCCTCGTGCTCACCGACGAAGCGTTCGGCGCGGAAGCGAAGGACGAAGCCGAAGTCAGCGTGAACTTCTCCGACCTCGGGATCGGAAAGCGTGCGCGCGTCCGCGACCTCTGGGCGGGGAAAGATATCGGCACGTTCGACGGGTCCTTCTCCCAGGTCCTGAAATGCCACGCCGCGGGCCTCTACCGCATCACCCCGGTCGAGTGATCTTTCTCCGGGCTTTTCGAACAATCGGGCTCCTGTTCATCCGGGAGCCCGTTTTTTGTTGTTTCGGCACCAACAACTATTTTTATGTTTTTTTTCGGGCCGGGAGCTTGACTTTTTCTCAAAAATGCAGTATAATATTGAGGTCGCGCGTGCAGGCGCCGGGGTATCCTGTCCGCTCACGTACACACATAGCATCACGCAAGGAAACTTTTTCCGATGGCTCCGGACGACGCCGGAGACAGAATATAGGAGGTTTGAACAACATGAACAGGCATTATCTTTCCGCGCTGGCGGCATGCATCTTCTCCGCAGCCGCGGCGGAGCTGGTTTCGGCCGAAACTGCTTCCGAAAAGGAAACGCAAACCACCCGGACGACGACCACAACGGTCATTACGGAGACGGTCACCACGAAAGAAAAAGAGAAATCCCAGTGGAAGCCGTTTAAGGTCTGCGTGCTGGACTTCACCACCATCGACATTTCAGGACAGAAGCGGTTCCTGGACGAGAAGAACAATCCCATCATCATCCCGCCCCAGTGCACGCTGAACGACGCCGACCGCAAGTCCATCAACAGCGTGATGCAAGGATTCGTAAGGATGATCGATGCCTGGGACAACACGAAGACGAACACCGCGAACCGCGGCACGCAGGTCGACGACAACGTCTTCACGCGCACCAAGGCGCTTGACCTCTACAACACCACGGTGAAAGGCGAGCAGCGCCCGATGGTGATCGGCGCGGACTACCTGAGTGCCTATTTGGGACGCCACAACGAAGTCTTCGGCTGCATGGATGTCTCGCAGATCGCCGCCGCGATGGAGAAGATCCAGAAACAGGAGGACTTCCCGAAGGACTTCATGCTCCGGATCGCGAAGGAGACCGGCGCGACGCACCTGATCTACGGCACGGTGTCCGACCTGAACACGAGGAGCAATTCATTCTCCGGCTACGGGATTCAGACCAAAACCACCACGTACCAGCTCGATGTCATCGTAAAAATGATCGACCTGGTTGCACAGCATTCCGTCTACAGCAACGTCTACACGGGAAGCTACCGCGAACAGCGTCCGATCAGCACCGAGCAATTCGACGACAACATCTTCCAGAGCCTCATGAAATCCGCCCTTGAGCAGGCCGCCGAAGACCTCTACGACGTTTGCAAGGAAGGCCGCAGAAACAAGGTCATCGTCACCCCGATGCCCTACATGGTCACGGTCAATCCGTCTGGCGGATTGTTCTTCAAGGCCTCCGAGGCGTCCGTCTACGCCGATGGCGTCCTGGTCGGGCTCGGCGGGGAATCCTTCCCTCTTCCCGAAGGCCGCCATACGATTGAGATCAAGGCCGACGGGTACAAGACCAAAACGATCGATCTGGACGTGACTGCCGACCAGACCGTCACGACCAAACTGGAAAAATAACCGAACAAAGGACAAGCTCGATATGAACCTGAAAAAGACTTTCGCGGCGTTCGTTTGCATCGCTCTTTCCGCGGTCGCATTTGCGGCCGACAAGCTCGCCATCGCGGAACCCGTCGGAAAAGGCGGCGTGGACGCCGCTGACATTGAGGCGTTCTGGGGTATCCTGGAGACCAGCGTCCAGTCGGACGAATATACGCTGGTCTCCCGCGGCGCGCTGAAGCAGATGATGACGGAAATCGGCCTCACCACCAGTTCCGATCTCGTGAACCTGAACTCCACGCAGAAGGCCAGGCTCGGCCAGCTCGAAGGCGTGAAATTCATCCTCGTCTCCGAAATCGGCAAGTTCGGCACACGCCTGAACTGCACCATGCGCATCCTCGACTCCACAACGGGCGAAATCGACCAGGCGCGCACGGCCAACCTCCGCGTGAAGGACCTGGACGAACTTGCGGACGAGATCGAATCCGCACTGAAGACCATGCTCTCCGATGACAAGGGCCTCCACCGCTCCGCCATCCTCGCCCCGGTCATCAAGGTCGCCGCCCCCTCCTATCTGGCCGACGACTTCAACGTCCGTCTCGAGAATTCGATGCTCGAAAAAGGGCTGCGGCTCCAGAATCTCCAGTCCGTCGCGAAGATCCTGAAAAAGAACGACCTGGACAATCTGAACGAGCTCGAGCCGAAGATGTACGTGAAAGTCGGCAAGCTTCTCGAGGTCGAAATGCTGATCCAGGCCACTGTCACCCGCTTCGAAATCGAAAAGATCGCCTACAACGTCGCCGAAACCGGCGCGAAGGGGTTCCGCTACATCGGCAACCTCGAAGGCAGCATCCGCATCATCTCCGCGCAAACCGGGGAGACGCTCTGCAGCGTCCCGTTCGAGGAGCGCATCAATTTCCGCAACCTCCCAATCTCCATGACCCGCGACTGGACCGTCGACGACTACGGGAAGTACCTCATTAAGACCGTCATCCCGGAAAAGATCGTCCCCGGCATCATGAAGTCCCCCGCATTCAAGGACAAGAACGCAGCCGAGGAAAAGAAGGACGCCGGGAAAACGGAAAAGGACGTGAAAGCGCTGGAAGACGTCAGGGACTGACCGCGAAATGAGACTCAGAAACGCCTTCCTTTCCTTCATGTGCCGATGCGTGCTGGCCGCCGCCGCGGTTTTCGTACTCGCGGGGTGTTCCAGCATCGTCAACTCGCACTCGCAGAAGGAAGATATGATGGCGGAATACGCCGCCGGCAACAACGAAGCCGCGCTGAGCGAGATCGAGCACAAGCTGCGAGAGCCCGCCTGGTACAATTCCTCCGTGGTCAATACCGGGGATGAACTCATGTGGCGACTGGAGGCCGGCAGCATGAATTTCCATATCGGCAATTTTCAGGAATGCATCGACCAGCTGAAGATCGCCGAGGAGCTCATCAACGAATACGACGAACGCGCATCCGTCAGCGCTCGCGACGTCGGTGCGGAAGCCGGGGCTGCAATCACCAACCTCAACGCCCTGCCCTATCGCGGCTACTGCCGCGACCGCATCGCGCTGGCTGTCTACAAGGCACTGGCCTATCTCGGGACCGGAAACGAGGAAGCGTTCCACGCCCAGATCCGCCGTCTCCGCAACGAACAGAAGAAGGTCCAGGACGACTACAGCAAATTCTTCGAGGAGGAGAAGGCCCGTCTCGATGAGGAAAAGGCAAAGAATCCTGAAGCGGCCAAGAAGACCGAGGAGACGGGAAGCTTGTCCCGGCTCGCCGAAAGTCCGGACAACGTGGAGTTCAAAAACGGCCTGGCCAATGTCAAGGAGGTCGCGAACAAAGGCTACGGAAACTTCCTCAACCCCGCCGCCATCTTCCTCTCCGGGCTCGGATCCGTCCGCGACGGCAACTACGACAACGCCCGCATCGACTTCCAGCGTCTCACCGAAGCCCTGCCGAACAACCCGCTCTTCCGCCGGTACTACGTGACCGCGCTCGAAAAGGCCGGCCGCGAGATCCCCGAAAACCTCGCCGACGTGAAGCCGTTCGACTTCCCGCTGGACGAAGATTGCGTCTACGTTGTCTTCGCGAACGGACGGAGCGCGGCATTCGAACAGATATCCATTTACTTTCCCATCATGACCGCCTGGCCCATGTGCGAGTTCTACGACGCACCATTCCAGCACCTTGAGGCCGAGGCCGCCGGGAAGAAGTACGATTCCATGATCCTCGCTGACATGGACGGCATCCTGGCTCAGGAATTCGACGAACGGCTCCCCGGCATGATCACGCGGATCGTCCTGAACACCCTTATCAAGGAAGCCGCCTACTACGGGGGCATCACCGCGATCGCCGTACAGGACGACATGGACCCCACGGTCCAGGCCGTAGCGCTCACTGCCGTCGTCGTCGGCGGGGCCGTCTACCGAGCCGCCATGAACACGGCGGACACCCGGAGCTGGGAAATCCTGCCGAAGGAGTTCCAGCTCACGCAGCTCCCCATGCCGGAGGACAAACAGATCAAGCTCAAATTAACCGGAGGAACGACCCTTTCCCAGACGCTCAAGCTGCCGGAAGACTGCCGTTCCGCCATCATCTTCGTCGATGCGCCCAGCGCACAGAACGTGTCATTCCACGTCCTGCCGATGAAAACCAAATGAGGAGAGTACAACCATGAAAAAGACATGCCTGCTGGGATGGTTCGCCGCGACCCTCGTTCTGGTCTCCTGCCAGAACTCCGTGAACACGGTCGAGAACGCGGACAAGACCATGACCCCGAACACGATCTCGGACTCCAGGTTCGTCACGGACGGTTTCCTGAAACGCCGCCTCGCGCTCCAGGACCTCACGACCGGACGCACCGCCGACGGCTTCATGCGCGCCCAGCTCGAAATCGTGAACGTCCGCACCGGAGCACTCGCGCAGGCCTGGAGCGGCATGACCGGCGAAAACCCGTACAAGATCCGCTACCGGTTCACCTGGTTCACAGAGGACGGCATGGCCGTGAACAACACCGTCCTGGCCGACTGGCAGGACGCCACGATCATCCCCGGCGAAACGCTCTATCTCCAGTCCGTCGCCCCCTCCAAGAATTGCAGCGATTTCAAAATCAGCCTCAGAGAGGCAGACTAAACATAAAGGACCATCCTCATGAAAATCAGTTTTCTGGCTATCGGAATCTCCGCCGCAGCCGCCTTCCTCCTGACCGCCTGCGGGGGTAATAACACCGTCATCTACGACCCGTCCACAACCAAGACCGGACTCCGCCAGGTCGGCGCCGTCTCCAGTGAGGAAATGCGCGAGGTCACCATCGCCGCCGTTCAGGGCGCCATGACGAACGCCAAGTTCATTTCCTTCCTGAAGAAATACCAGACCGAAATGGGCGACCCCGACGCCATTCCCGTCCTGAAGCTCGACAAGACCATCAACGACACCGACGATCCCGATCTGAACACATCCGAGATCACCGACATGCTCTTCGAGGAACTCCTCAATGCCGGCAAGGTCGACGTCACCATGGCCGAGGGCGCAGGCCGCACCCAGGCCATCGCCGCCTCCCGCGATCTCGAATACGACGAAAACTTCGACCAGAGCACAGTTGCCAAGCGCGGCACGCTCCAGGCCGCACGCCTCGTCCTCCGTCCCAAAGTCACCTCCAACTCCGTCCGCGATAACGGCAAGCAGGCCGTCACCCGCACCTTCGTCCTGGAAATGGCCGACATCCAGACCGGGCTCGTGATGTGGAAATTCTCCAAACAGCTCGCCTTCATGAAAAAGAAAAGCTCCGTGGGCTGGTAAGATCATCCCGCACACCGCAGCCGGACTCTCCGCCGCATGAGAAACATGCGCGGCGGGGCCCGGCGGCATAACCGCAAGGAGATCCCTTCCGATGCACAAGTTCATCCTTTCCACCGTATTCGCCGCCGCGGCGCTTCTGCTCGGCGCCTGCAACAATGTCGCCACGTTCGACTACGCCGACGCCCCGGGGACCCTGGCGAAATTCGCCGAAGCGGGTTCCGGCACGAAGTCCGTCGCCGTGATGCCCTTCCTGGACCAGCGCGGCGCGAAATACTTTGACCCGGCTCAGGCCGGATTGGCCGCCGACCGTCCCGCGGGCGACCACGGTTCCCTCTTTCTGGGCTTCATCCCCCTCCTGCCCTTCGGCTACGTGGAGAAGGAACAGCCCGAGAACAGCGAGGACTTCGTGTCCCTCAGCTACTTCCATTTCGACGTGCAGAACGACCTCGCCGCCGCGGCCTTCATGAGCCTGAAGAGCTCCAACCTCTTCTCGTCCGTCAAGCGGGCTAACAACGCCGCGCAGGCAGCCGACGCCGATTACATCTGGCGCGGCACCGTCACCAGCACATTCTATCGCGGACGGGTCTTCTCCTACTGCATCACCTACTTCTTCTCCCCGATCCTGTGGGTGGTCGGCATCCCGGAAGGAAGTTCGACCAACGAGCTCGCGGTGAAGTTCGAGCTGGTGGAACGCGCCACCGGTGAAGTCGTCTGGAAGTACGACTACCGCAACAGCGACTACCTCAACCACTGGATCTACGCACGCGTCGGTCAGGACGTCAGCATCTATCCCAGGCTGATGAAACAGGCCATGAACGGTGCGCTTTACGACCTTTCGCAGAAGATGCCGGACCTGTAAGTTCTGCGCCCGCGAAAAAAACGACAAGGCCGCCCGGCAAGACTACTTCTCCGGTCCGGCGCGGCCGCAAATCAGGAAATCGTGACATGGAAATGAATGCACAGGCCGTCATCGAAAAGGCGCGGCAGGTCTTCGACGTCGAGATCGAAGGTCTCATGGCGGTCCGCGACCAGCTCGGCGACGGATTCGTCAAGCTGGTCTCCGCCTGCATGAAGACGCTGGACCGCAACGGCAAGATCGTGGTGACCGGAGTCGGCAAGAGCGGACACGTGGGACAGAAGATTGCCGCCACGCTCTCCAGCACGGGTTCGCCCGCCATTTTCATGCACCCCGTGGAAGCCATGCACGGCGACCTGGGCGTGCTCCAGGACGGCGACATGATGATCGCCCTGAGCTACAGCGGCGAAACGAACGAGCTCACGCGCATCATCATGCCCGCAAAACGCCTCGGCGTGCCCGTGGCATGCATCACCGGCGTGCCGGAATCCACGCTCGCCCAGCTCTCCGATATCGTGGTCGTCTCGCACGTGGAACGCGAGGCGTGCCCGTTCAATCTGGCCCCAACCACCACGTCCACCGCACAGCTGACCGTGGGCGACGCCCTCGCCATGGTCCTGCTCGAGGCACGGAATTTCACCAAGGAAGACTACGGCATGCGCCACCCCGGCGGCGCCATCGGACGCGCTGTGACGCTTCGTATCGGCGACCTGATGCGCACAGGAGAACACGTCGCGATCGTGTCGCCGGACGACGACGTGAAATCCGCGCTCCTGCACATGACCGCTGCCCGCTGCGGCTGCGCCATCGTGGCGGACGCAGACAAGGCCCTTCTCGGCATCTTCACCGACGGCGATTTCCGCCGTCGAATCGACAACGACCTGTCCATCCTCACGCGGAAAGTCCGCGAGGTCATGACGCCGCATCCCGAATGCGTCCGGCAGGATGCCCTCGCCATCGAGGCCCTGCGCATCCTCGAACGCCGCCACATCGACGACATCATCGTGGTCGACGACGCCCGCAAGGTAGTCGGCCTGATCGACATTCAGGACCTCCCGCGCTTCAAGATCATGTGAGAACGCAATGACCGGGAACAAATCAGCCCCGCGCCTGTCTAATTCAAGCATCGTACATCAAACGGAAAGGAATCGTTGTCATGAATCAAAGTGAAAGAAACGGTTACCGCAAATCAAGCTGCGGAGACTACCACAGCATCGAACGCGACACAGGGATCGTCTCGGAAGTCGACCAGGCCACCGGCGCCCGCATCTTCGTGAACCGCGTGTACAACTGGATGTTCTGCGGTCTTATGCTCACCACGATCATCGCGTGGGGCATCTCGAAATACGCTCTCGGCAGCGAAGCGGCATTGAAACAGGTCCTGGGATTCGCCCTGCCCCTGATGATCGTCGAGCTCGTGCTCGTCATCGTTCTCTCGGCGGCCATCCGGAAGATTTCGGCTCCGGTCGCGGGCGTCCTCTTCATCGCGTACTCCGCGCTGAACGGCGTCACGCTCAGCCCGATCTTCCTGGCCTACACGCAGACCAGCATATTCCTGGCTTTCGGGTCCTGCGCGCTCATGTTCGCCGCCACCAGCACGTTCGGCTACATGACCGGCATGAAGCTCGACTCGGTCGGATCCTTCTGCTTCATGGGGCTGATCGGCCTCATCATCGCCTCGCTCGTGAATTTCTTCCTGCACAGCGAAATACTCGACTACATCCTGAGCTACGCCGGCGTCGCGATCTTCGTCGGTCTCACCGCCTGGGACACGCAGAAAGTCCGCATGATCGGCGAACAGGCGGGTAAGGAAGCGCAGTCCGACGACATGCGCAAGGTGGCGATCGTCTTCGCGCTGAACCTCTACCTCGACTTCATCAACCTCTTCCTCTATCTGCTCCGCATCTTCGGACGCAGACGCTGACGGCTGAAACCTGAAGCAAAAAACGGAAGCACCCTCCCCCCGTGGCCGACCTCTGCCGTTCCTTCCCTCCGAGCGAACCAGCCAACGCGCGCGTCCTCATTCTCGGCTCCATGCCCGGTGGAGAATCCCTCCGTCGGCAGCAATACTACGCGTTCCCGCACAACGTCTTCTGGCGCATCACGGGAACGCTGTTTCATTTTCCGCACGATGCGCCCTATGAGGAACGCCTGAAAAAACTGCGTGAAGCGGGCGTGGCTCTGTGGGACGTGCTGTGCGAATGCGAACGCGAGGGAAGCCTCGACACGGCGATCCGGTCGCCGAATCCGAACGACATCCCCGGTCTATTGGCGCGGCAACCTCGTATCGAGCTGATCTGCTGCAACGGCTCCGCGTCGTTCAACTGCCTGCACCGGTTCTTCCCGAAATTGCCGGTCCCGGCAGTGCGCCTGCCCTCGACCAGCCCGGCGGCCGCACGTTACACGTACGAACAGAAGCTCGCGGCATGGCGGGACGTGCTGGGGCCGTATCTGCCCGGCAAATGATCTTTCAGCCGCCCCGGATTTCAATGGCTTCCGCGGGGCAGTTCGCGGCGCAGAGGCCGCACCCCACGCACGCGTCAGCGTTCACGTTCGGGAGCCCGTCGACCATGGCGATCGCGGAGAAGGGACATTCCGCAGCGCAAAGGCCGCAACCGAAGCACGCATCCGGATTTACGACCGCGACCGGTTTGGACGGAGCGTCGGTATTCTTTTCTTCTTCCGCTTTTTCTCGGTCGTTCTTTTCGGCATTTCCCGCCTCGTTTTTGTCTTCGGACGGCTTCACGAGGATTTGTTCGGAGACGCCCGAAACCGTGATCGCCGGGCCTTCCTGCAGCGGGCAGACGTGCTGGCAGACGCCGCAGCCGATGCAGTGGTCCGCGCTCACGGAGGCTTTCCGTCCATCCGCTTCGGACACTATTACAATCGCATTCGCGGGGCAGTTTGAGGCGCAGATGCCGCATCCCACGCACGCATCGTAATCCGTGGATGCGATGCCGATGCGCGTGCGCTGTTTCTCCTTGAGTCCAAGCGGCAGAAGCGCGTTCGGCGGACATACGTTCGAGCAGTGGTTGCAGGTATAGACGCACGCCCCGCGCGAATAATCCACCACGGGCTGCATGAATCCCGCCAGACCGTATTGCATGACCGACGGGACCAGCACTTTTCCCTCGCATTCGCGGATGCAGATGCCGCATCCCACGCATTTTTCGTGGAAACGTTTGGCGCTGCCCGCGCCCGGCGGCATAGCGGGATCGTTGGACAGACTCGGTCGCGGCATCGCGTTTTCGAGCTTGCGGACGAGCATGTACGCGCCCGCCCCGGCCACGACTCCGCCCGCCGCGCCGATGAAATGCCGCCGGGAGAGACTGAACGCCGCCATCTTCGGGCGTTTCTCGAGCGTCACGCCGCCGCGTTTGCACGCCGGGATGCAGTTGAAGCACATCACGCAGTTTTCGGCTAACACGCTTTTCCTTTTCGAATCGATCGCGCCGCCCTTGCATGCCGCCTCGCACATCCCGCAGCACACGCACATGTCCTGCGACAGCGCGATCCGGTACAGCGGTTTATGTCCGATCAGGGACAGCAGTGCGCCGACGGGGCACAGCGTATTGCAGTAAAGTCTGCCGCGCCACGCCGCGAGCGCCGCCACTATGAGAAAGATGCCGAGCGAAAAGCCGAACGCGGCGGCGGGCGGATCCACGGAGAACTGAGCAAAAAGCGCGCACGTTTCCCGCGCGGCGTGCTCGACGCTGCCGAACTCGCGCGCGGTGTCCGGGTCGACCGTTCTGAAAAACCGCAGAAACACGTTCGAAACGATGGTGAAGAAGTTCGACGACGGCAGCAGGGCGATACACGGCAGCATCACGCCCGCCGCGCCCAGGATCAGCACGAACAGGAACACGCCGTATTTCACTGGGCGCGTGTCGAGAAAACGGTAGCGGGTCCACTTCCATTTCTTCCAGTGCGTGAGGAACGCGATACCGTCCTGAAGGATCCCGAGCGGGCACAGGACCGAGCAGTAAATCCGCCCGAAAAGCAGCGTCACGACCGCGATCAGCACGACGGCTGCGAGTGTGTCAACAAAGAAAACGGAAGTCAGGCTCAGGAGCCCCGGCGCGAACTGCGTCACCAGGACGGCGTTCAGCTGCCGGATGCCGATTCCCACGCCGACGAACAAAACGAACATGACGGCCGCGACGGTGATGCGGATAGATTTCAGGTGTTTCTGTTTCATGATCGTACCTCGTCTCTCTCTTCGCCGCATGAGCGGTCCGGCTTTTTGTAGTGCGAGAACATCAGGATGCTGAGTTCGTAGAAGAGCCAGCAGGGAAGCGCGAGTGCGATCTGGCTGACCACGTCGGGCGGGGTCAGGAATCCGGCGAGGACCAGGATGCCGACGATCACGACAGGGCGTTTCTTCCGCATGGAGTCCACATCGATGATGCCGAGGGTGAGAAGAGTGAAAAGGACCACGGGAAACTGAAACACGATCGCGCCCGCGATGACCAGAATGAGCAGCATGGAGATGAAACTGTCCAGACCGATCACCGGGTCCATGTTCGGTCCGGAGAACGACATGGAGAACGCGACCACGCAGGGCATCAGGAGGAAATACGCCGCCGCCGCGCCCGCGCAGGAAAGCAGGAACGACACGGTCAGAAGCGGCCGGATGAACTTCTTTTCATGCTCGAGCAGGGCCGGCGCGACGAACTGCCACAGGTAGTAAAGGGAAAACGGCAGTGACATCATCGCTGCCAGAGTCAGCATGAGCTTGATCATGGCGAAGAAGGGCTCGAGCAACGTGAAATAATGGATGGTGAAGCCGCCGGGCACGGCATGGGTCAGCAGATAGTCCAGGAGCGGCGTGGCGACGAGCCAGCCGGGAATGCAGAACACAATATACGTCACAATCATTTTCAGGAGCATCGAACGCAGGGCGTCAATGTGCTCCAATACGTCGTGACTGGCTTCAGGTTCGGCCATCGTGTACCGGATTCCTTCCGCGGGGCGGCAGGCCAGCCGCGGGTCAGGACTTGGCGGAGCCGGAGTCCCTGGCGTCCTTGGGCGCTTCCGCAGCGGGAGCGGACTGATCGGAGGCGATGGCATCCTTCACGTCCTCGGCGGGTTTGTTGACCTCGGCGAGGAAATCCTCCTTGGCCTTCTTGTATTCCTGCGAAGCGCGTCCGAGGGAACGTGCGAGTTCCGGAATCTTCTTTGCGCCGAAAAGCAGTACCAGGACGACAATGATCAGCGCAATCTCCATGGGACCCAGATGCATGGCAATACCTCCAAAAACGAAAGACGTGTGAACGGAAAACGGATGCGGGAACCGCGGGGGAATCGAAGCCGCGCGCGTCCGCCTGTCCCATAATTTACATCCCGCAGAACAATTTTCAAGCGGTTTCGGAAAAAAGAACGCGCTTTTTTCCGGTCAGTCGGCGGGGGACGTCCCGGCTGGGATTTTCGGCAGGCGCTCCAGCATGCCGTTGGAGTCCTTGAAGCGCGTCAGGATGCGCAGATACCCGGTCTGCGCGCGCGTGCCGTCGCGGTAGCCGATGAAGAATCCGGGGGCGGGCGCGGCATTCGGCAGCTGGATATACGGATCGCGGATGCGGTCGAGCGAAGCCAGCCACCTGACGGGGCGGAACATGCGGCGTTCGGCGTCGTTTCGGGCCGAAATCGTGATGGGACCCGGCGCGTAATAGCGGAGTTCGGAATTGATGTGGATCGCGCCCGTCTGCTGTTCGGAAAGCGTTACGCCGAACGCATCCGCGCGGTTTCCGGCGTCGCGGTGTACCACGCCGAGGAATACCAGCCAACCACAGAAACACAGCGCGAAATAGACGCCGAGCACGATCTTCGCCGGGCGGAGCGTCCGGCCGGACAGATACCACGACGCGCCGAGCGTCTCCAGGTACGCGGCAAACGGCACGGCGTACAGGAAGTGGAACGGATGGTACGGCTTCAGCACGAGAAACGAGAGGGATGCGAGCAGGACGAGGGCAAGGAAGACCAGTCCCGCACGGTCCTTCCGGACGAAACTGAGCACGGCTCCGGTCAGCAGCAGCACCGCCGTCAGCAAGACCGAAATCACGGCCATGAGGAGCAGCCCCGCGGCGGCCTCCCGGTCGATGTCGCCCAGTTCGGGATGAAACACGTCGGCGAACCCGCCGAACGTCGTCTGAAGCACGGCGAACGGTCCGCGCAGGCCGATGAGGCCGGCAGGCGTCCGAAGCAAAAGCAGTCCCCAGACAAGCAGGGAAACGAGCAGAAGAACGATGCGCTTCAGCCGGGTTGTGCCGTCGTCGCGGGCAAGAAGGCGGACCAGTGCGTACAGCACGAAAGCGCCCGCGGGAAGCAGCATGGAATCGCCGCGCAGGGACTTGTGAGCAAGCAGGAGATACGGCGACACTCCGGCGAAGAGGAACAGAAGCGGCGCGGGAAGACCGGAACGCTTCGCAGCACGGGACAGCAGAAACCAGCACACAGTCAGCGAAAGCACGGTCTTCAGGAACGCCAGAAACAGAATGTCTTTCGTGAAAAGATACAGAAACTGGAAGAACAGCGCGGAGAGTCCCCATTTGGCGAACGGATTCACGAACGTGTGCGCCTCGACAGCATCAAGTGCGATCTTCTGTACCTGCATTTCCGCCCCGTACGCGAACGGCACGTCCCCGGGCAGCATCAGAGCGACGACCGCCGCAAAACACGCCAGAACGCCCCACAGGCCCATCTGGCGTTTCAGCAGGAAATCGCGCAGAGTCTCCGGAAGGCGGACCTGCCATTGGGGTCGTGCCGAGCTTCGATCCTGCCCGGCAGAAAGAAAACCGAACCGACTGTTTATCAGCCAGGCCCACACGGCAACCCCGGCGAGGAAGAGGACAAGACGCGAGGCCCAGTAAGGCAGCCCGATGAGGCTTCCGAGGGAGAACCGCGCGGCATCCCTCAGGGCGGCGGCGTCAGGACGGAGCGCCTGAAGCCCCAGTTGGGCCATCAGGACGGGCGGCGGCATACGGTCGGCAAGGTGCCGGTACGAGGTCACGTAGACCGGCGACGGGTCATGTTCCGGCGGCGTGACAGTATGCGCGGCCACGGCAAACATGTTCAGCAGGGAGACCACAGCGAGGAAACAGAAGAGGCCGCGCCGCCAGCCCGGTTTCAGCGGCACCATCACGGCCAGGATTCCGACGAGCGGAAACACGGGGACCATGTAGCGGGCCGTAAAGCTCGCGCCGGAATGCCAGCCGTTGAACGAGGCGTTCATCAGCAGGAGCGTCACGAACGAAAGCGCGATCAGCAGGGCGAGTCCGCGCCGGAGACCGCCTTGTTTCCAAAGGAACAGGAACCCGGGCACGGCAAAGAACAGGAACGGCGAGGCCGCCAGCACGCCGCGCCGCGCGCCGAAGAGAAGCTCAAGGATCAGCCAGGGATTCGGCAGGCTCAGCAGGCCGCCCGCGGCGTCGCCTTCCGTACGGTAGACCGGGTTGATGTACTGCGCTGCGAACGAAAACGGACCGCCGAAACACATCGCATTGTAAACGCAGTACAGCACGGCGAACGGAAGCCCGCCCGCGATGAACTGCCAGATGCGACCCTTCTCCCGGACCGCGATGAAGACCAGAGCCAGCGGCAGGAGCAGCCCGGCGGAGTAGTCGAACAGGACAGCGGCGCCGAACCACGCCCCGCTCGCAAACAAGGAGAAGCGCCCGCCGTGCAGATACGCCCACAGGCTGAACACCAGGCACGCCGCCACGGTCGAGTGCACCATCAGGGTGGACGCGAACGGGAATACCGCGGTACCGAGCACGATCAGGAGCGCGCCGGGATACGCCCGCGCCCCGTCTGCGCCGAGTTTCAGCAGGATCCCCGCCAGCGCCAGCACGGAGAACGCCGTCGGCAGCACTCCCATTACAAAATTCAGGTACCACGCGTTGAATATCTCGGCGCGGGGTGAAATGCCGTCGCCGTCCGAGCAGAGGCGGCGTTCGAGCGGGTAGATCGGCGCGAGCAGCGCCACGCCGAACCAGGTCGTGCCGGGCGACTTGTTGGAGTAGTAATGCCCGCCGTATTCCGACCAGTCGGGGGTATTCATCTGTTTTGCGTCGGAGTACAGGTAGCGGTCGATGCGGAACGTGTGGGCGTCGTCGCCGGTATTCTCGAAAAAGGCGGAGACGGCGTCGTAGCGCGCGATCTGGTTCACGTGTCCGACATGAAAGAACCACGCGCAGAAGAGCAGTGCGATCAGGAAGAGCACCAGGGGAAGCCGCCGTGCGGAAGACGGCATGGAAGCGTTTTCGCCGGATGCGGGATCGATGCCGCCCCGCTCCGGTTCCGTCCGCCCGTCCTCTGCGATGCTCCGGTTCATGGCGCGGAGATCAGGACGCGGGCGTGCGGAAACTGCCGCCGGTCCATTCGCGTTCGGTGGAGTTGCCGAGTTCGACGCAGCCGAGCGCGGCGAAGGCGTCGCGGACGGTCGGGTATTCCGTGGTAAGAATGCCGGCGAGGATCAGGATGCCGCCGGGCCTGACCAGCGAAACGAGGTGTTCGCGGCCCTCGATCAGAGCGGAGGACAGGATGTTCGCAGCCACGATGTCGTAGGTCCTGCCGGGCTTGAAGTCAAGCAGGGAAGAAACGGACAGCGCGAGCTCGGAATCGGGAATGCCGTTGATCTGAGCGTTCTCGCGGGCGATCGGGATCACGTCCGGGTCGATGTCAAATGCATCGACCGGAGCGCAGCCGAGCGCATGCGCCGCGATGGAGAGGATGCCGGAGCCGCAGCCCGCGTCCAGGAAGGACGGCGCCGTGCCTGCGGGAAACTCCGACGCAAACCGATCGATGGAGGCAATGCAGGACTTCGTGGTGGCATGCTGGCCGGTGCCGAAGCTCATGCCGGGATCGAGCACGATCACATGCTGTCCGGGTTCCGGCGTGTACTGTTCCCAGGAAGGACGCACCACAATGCGCGGCGAAATGACCATGGTCTTGAAGTGGATCTTCCAGGATTCCGCCCAGTCTTCCTTCTTGATCTCGGCAGTGCGGGGATCTTCCAGCGTCACGCCGAACTCGCGCCACATGGGGATGAGGGACGTCTCCAGTCGTTCCCGGAACGCGGCGGCTTCCGCCTGCCCGGCGAAATAGACGGTGTGCCGGACGTGCCTGGTCTCCTCGTCGCGCCATGAGCTGAAATCGAGTTCAAGGGCGTTGAAGAGTTCGGCGGCGCCTTCCGGGTTGTCCGAGGCGTCCTCGACCGTGACACAGTAAATGACAGGAGCGGGATTCATGGTGCGGCCTCACTTGGATATGACGAAAATGCTGTTGGATGCGAAGAGGTTGGGCCAGAGATCGGCGAGCCGGCGCAGATAGTCGCCCTCGTTCGTCAGCGGGATCTCCTTGCAGATATTGATCTTGAGAGTCTTGCAGAGATCCTTGAAATCCGAGGCCGTGCCGGGGCGGATGGTCGGGGTGTTGTACCACGGCAGCGGCAGGTTGCGGTTCACCGGCATGTGGCCGAAAAGCATCTGGATGCGGGCGTTGATGTGACCGAAGTTCATGTAGGAGACGATGCCACGTTTGCCGATGCGGAGCATTTCTTTCAGGATGATGTCTGGACGCTGCACGGACTGGATCGTACGGCTCAGGATCACGTAGTCGTAGGAGCCGTCGCAGAAATCGGTCAGGGCGGCGTCGAGGCTTGCGTGGATGACCGGGATGCCGCGCGCGGCACATTCCAGGATCTTCTGCTGGTCATGCTCCACGCCCATGACTTTTGCGTGCTTGAGCGTCTTCAGAGCGTACAGGAGCCTCCCGGACCCGCAGCCGAGGTCCAGGATGTGGGCTTTCTCCGGGATCATGTCGCGGATGGCGGCCAGGTCGGAACGCTGAAGCTGGATTTCATTGTTGTTGAATTTGACGTTCATTTCGGCGGCTCCCACGGAAGATTGGTCAGATAGCTGGAGATCAGGGAGCCGAGCGCTTCGGTCTCCAGCAGGAATGCGTCGTGCCCATACGAGGACTGGATATTGCAGTAGGTCACGTCGTTGCCGTTGTCAAGCAGGGCGCGGACGAGCTCCTTGGACTGGTAGGAGGGGAACAGCCAGTCGCTCGAGAAGGACACGATGAGAAACGGCCCGGTGACCGGCTTCAGCGCGCCGGACAGGTTGCCGTCTGCACAGTCAGAGAGATCGAAATAATCGATGGCGCGCGTGATGTACAGATAGGAATTGGCGTCGAACCGCTCCACGAACTTCGAGCCCTGATGCGCCAGATAGCTTTCGATACGGAAGTCCTTCGAGAACGCGAACTCATAGTTCGAAGCGGGGGACTCCTGGAGCGCGCGTCCGAACTTGTGGTTCATGGACTCGTCGCTGAGGTACGTGATATGTGCGAGCATGCGGGCGGTGGCGAGTCCGCGCTGCGGCTGTTCCTCGTAGTTGCCGTCGAGCCAGTGCTGGTCGTTCATGATGGCCTCGCGGCTGACCCAGTTGAACGAGATGCCCTGCGAGGAAACGCGGGCGGTGGTGGCGATGGCGATGGTGCCGTTGACGGCCTCCGGGTAGGAAACGCCCCACTGGAGCGCCAGCATGCCGCCCATGGAGCCGCCGGCCACGCAGAACCATTTTTTGATCCCCAGGTGGCGCATGAGGCGTTCCTGCGCCCGCACCATGTCGGAGATCGTGATGATCGGGAACTCCATGTCGTAACGGCGGCCCGTATCCGGGTCGATGCTGCGCGGCCCGGTGGAGCCGGAACATCCGCCGATGATGTTGGAGCAGACGATGAAGAGCTTGTTGGTGTCGAACGGCTTGCCGGGACCGACCATGTCGTCCCACCAGCCGGGCTTTTTATCTTCCGGAGAATGGTATCCCGCGAGATGGGCATCGCCGGAAAGGGCGTGCTCGACCAGCACGGCGTTGTCGGCCTCGGGGGAGAGCTTGCCATAGGTCTCGTAGCGAATCACAACGTCTTTCAGGCTGCGTCCGCAGTCGAGGGGGAGTTCCTTCTCGAACAGGTAGTCGGAGGGCTGGACGATTCCGACCGAACCGTTGCAGGTTTCCTGTGCCATGATGAACTCCCATTCTCCGCCGAAGCGGAAAAAACCAATGACTTTAGATGCGAACGGAGCCGGACAGTCAGAGGACTCCGGCTCCGGGAACGGCGATGTCTGTGTTATGCAAACGAACGGCCGCTGAGCGCCTTGAGGGCGCCGAGGTACTTCTCGCGGGTCTTCGCGATGACGTCCTGCGGCAGCGCGGGCGCCGGGGGCGTCTTGTCCCAGTCGAGCGACTCGAGATAGTCGCGGACGAACTGCTTGTCGAGGCTGGGCGGATTGCTGCCGACCACGTATTCGGACTTCGGCCAGAAGCGGCTGGAATCCGGGGTCAGGACCTCGTCGATCAGGATGATCTCGCCGTCGTCGAGTTCACCGAACTCGAATTTGGTGTCGGCGAGGATGATCCCGCAGCGTTCCGCGTGCTGTGCGGCGTCCTTGTAGATGCGGAGGGAGAAGTCGGACAGGCATTCCGCCTTTTCTTCGCCGATGAGCTCGCAGGCTTCCTCGAAGGTCACGTTCTCGTCGTGGCCTTCCTCGGCTTTCGTCGAGGGGGTAAAGAGCGCCTTGTCGAGCTTTTCGGATAGCCGGTAGTCCTCGCGGACTTCATAGCCGCCGACGGTGCCGTACCGCTTGTATTCCTTCCAGGCGCTGCCCGTCAGGTATCCGCGCACGATGCACTCCATCGGGATCGGCTTGACCTTGCGCACGATCATCGAACGCCCCTCGAGGTCCTTGTCGTACTTCCTGAGGATTTTCGGGAAATCGCTCACCTCGGAGCAGAGCAGATGGTTCTGCGCCCACGAAATATAATCGAACCAGAACAGCGACATCGAAGTCAGGACGCGCCCCTTGTCCGGGATGCCGTTCGGCATCACACAGTCGAACGCGCTGATACGGTCAGTCGCAATGAATAACAGGGAATCCCCTAAGTCGTAAACATCTCTCACTTTACCCCGATGGGGTCGCGGGAGTTCGGGAATGTCGGTTTCGAGCAGAGCTCCGTTCGAGTCATATTTCATAAGGGCGGGGTCACTTTCACGCGATCGACAGGATCTTCACCTGGGTGAGTTCCTGGCGGTGGCCTTTGCGCTTGCGGCAGCCTTTGCGGCGTTTCATCTTGAATGCGATGAGCTTCGGACCGCGGAACTGTTCCACGATCTCGGCTTCGACTTTGGCTCCGTCGACAAGCGGGGCGCCGACGACGAGGTCGGAACCTTCGCCCTTCGCCAGGACTTCATCAAACGTGATCTTCGTGCCGACTTCGCCTTCGATGCGTTCAACGGCGACGACGTCCTGTTCCTGGACCTTCAGCTGCTTGCCGCCGGTTTTGATTACTGCGTACATTTTCTCGTTCTCCGGGTTGTTTGGTGTATGTGTGATTTTTGTATTTTTGACTAAAAATAAACGTTTTAATATAACCCCGTTTTCCGATTCTTCAAATCATTTTTCCTTTTTTTTCGGAAAAATGACCGTTTCGCACCGATTTTTCCGTCTTTTCCGCGTTTTGCGGAGCCGGCGGGGAAACCGGAGCGGGCGTTCGTGGTCCGGGGCGTCTCCGTGGAAATCAGAGGCAGGAAGCCGCGAATTCCACGGCGTTCTCGAAGATCACGCGGCCTTCGCCCCATTCGGGGAGCCTGCCTTCGATCTTCTGCGTCTGCCAGTCCGGCGCGTTGAACGGGGACAGGAAGGCTTCCGGGTGCGGCATGAGGCCGAAGATGCGGCCGCTCTCGTCGCAGATGCCCGCGATGTCGTTCAGCGAGCCGTTCGGGTTCTCCGGGAACCCCTTGGCGGGGGTGCCGTCGGCGGAGCAGTAGCGAACCGCGGCGAGATGGGCGGACTCGATGCGTGCCAGCACGTCGGGATCGGCGACGAACTTGCCTTCGCCGTGGCGGATGGGCATGCGGATCACGTCGATGCCGCGCGTGAAGACGCACGGAGATTCCGGGTCGGCCTTCAGCGTGATCCAGTCGTCGCGGAACACGCCGCTGTCGTTCTCGGTCAGTGCCGCCTGCTGCGTCAGGTACTGTCCGTCGAGCGCGGGCGCCAGCCCAAGGCGGGTGAGCGTCTGGAACCCGTTGCAGATGCCGATCACCAGCTTGCCGTCGGACACGAATTTCTTCAGGTCGTCCGTCAGCTTGAATTTCAGCTTGTTCGCGAACACGGTGCCGGACCCGAGGTGGTCGCCGAAGGAGAACCCGCCGATGAGGGCGAGGATATGAAACTCGCCGAGCGTGCGCTTCCCGGCCAGGAGGTCGTTCAGGTGGACCTGTTCCGCGGTCGCGCCGCAGGAGGCGAAGGCCGCCGCGGTCTCTTTTTCGCAGTTCAAGCCTGCGCCGGTGATGATCAGTACCTTGACTTGTTCGCGTTTCATCGTATCTGCCGCCTTTCAATCGTGATAAAGAAAAAACAGTACCTTATAATTTACATTCTTTCCCCGGAAAAGCAAGCCCGCGGACAAAGGTTTCCCGAAAATCAGGCCGTGGCGAATATCCGTCACATGTTTGACAGGACCTATATGACCTATTATCTCCTGCTTTCACGATCGGCAAAATCGAGGAAAATGAGGGATATTTCTTGACTTCAGGTCTGACAAAGGGTATAGTAACAAAACACCTTTTTCGCAAAAAACAACCTGTCAGGAGTCGGTTTCACCATGATCTCACGCAGACGCCTTGCTTTCCCGCTTTTCGGTCTTTTCTCCGCCGCGCAGGCTTTCGCGCAGGGCGGAGCCGTCGCCGAGCCCAAGGCGGAGGCCTCGGCATCCGTGCCGCAATGGGGCATGTTCGAGGTGAAAATCTCCGGTCTTCCCGCCGGCACAAAGAGCATCGAGGCGATTTTCAGTTTGCAGGATGGCAGCCTGGCGAAAACCGTCGAGGGATTCCGCGACGGCGACCAGTGGCGTATCCGGTTCATGCCGACGTCGCTGGGAAAGTACAAGTATGCGATCACAGCCAATGAGGACGGAGGGTGGAAGTCTCACGGCGAATTCGAAGTAACGGAACCGGAGCCCGGCATGCACGGGCCCGTCAGTGTCGCAAAGAAATACCATTTTGCCCACGCCGACGGCACGCCGTTCTACCCGGTCGGCACCACGTGCTACGCGTGGCTGAACCAGCCGGAGCCCGTGCGGAAACAGACCGTCGAAACGCTCTCCAAAGGCTGCTTCAACAAGATCCGGTTCTGCATCTTCCCGAAGCACTATGTCTTCAACGAGAAGGAGCCCGATCTGTATCCGTTCCTGCTGAAGGAAAACAGCGAGAAGGAATACGACTGGGACTGCACGCGTCCGAATCCGGCGTATTTCGCGCGCATCGACGAGGCGGTCGAAACGCTCGGCAGGCTCGGGATCGAGTGCGACCTGATCCTGTTCCACCCCTACGACAAATGGGGATTCAGCAACATGCCCGCCGAGGCGAACGATTTCTACCTGACCTACATGGCGGCGCGCTACAGCGCCTACGCGAACGTCTGGTGGAGCTTCGCGAACGAATACGACATCCTGAAGGACAAGACCGTCGACGACTGGGAGCATTACGCCGCGCTGATCCGGCAGAAGGACCCGTACGACCACCTGCGGAGCATCCACAACTGTGTTCCGTTCTACGACCACACGAAGCCGTGGATCACGCACTGCAGCATCCAGCGGCAGGACTTCTATGTCTGCGCCGAGCTCACCGACCAGTACCTCCGCAAATACGACAAGCCGGTCGTGCTGGACGAAATCCAGTACGAGGGCGACATCCCGTACATGTGGGGCAACATCGCCGGGCCGGAACTCGTGCGGCGGTTCTGGGAAGCGACGGTCCGCGGCGGCTACGCCACGCACGGAGAGACCTACCTCGGACACGACGACATCCTGTGGTGGAGCCACGGAGGGAAGCTCTGGGGCGACAGCGCGCCGCGCCTGAAGTTCCTGAAGGAGATCCTGTACCAGACGCCCGGCTGCGGGCTGCGACGCACCACGCAGGAATGGGACGACCTCGCCGCCTGCGCCGAGGACAATCCCGACTATCTGCTTTTCTACTTCGGGCGCAACCGGCCGAAATACCGCGACTTCAACAAGCTCGACCCTGACGCATCCTACCATGTGGAAGTGATCGACACGTGGAACATGACCGTCGACGACCGAGGCGTCATGAAGGGCAGGTTCCGCCTGGACCTGCCCGGGAAGGAATTCACCGCGATCCGCGTGGTGAAGGTCAGGGACAAATGAGGCATAATCCGGCTTGAATACGATTCAATACCGCATCACATAATGGAGACCAATATGAACTTCTACGACAAACTTCGCGCCGCATGGCAGCAGAACAATTCGCTGGTATGCGTCGGGCTCGACCCGGACCCCGCCAAACTCCCCGCCTGCGTCAAGGGCATCGACAAGCCCGTGTTCGCGTTCAACAAGGCAATCATCGACGCAACGAAGGACCTGGTCTGCGCCTACAAGCCGCAGGCCGCGTGCTACGCCGCACAGAACGCCGACGACCAGCTCGCCGAGACCATCCGCTACATTCACGAGGTCGCGCCGTCCGTGCCCGTCATCCTGGACGCCAAGCGCGCGGACATCGGCAACACCACGCGCATGTACGTCTCCGAGGCGTTCGAGCGCTATCAGGCCGACGCCGTGACCGTGAACCCGTACATGGGCATGGACGCGATCAAGCCTTTCCTGGACTGCGCCGACAAGGGCGTCGTGGTCCTCTGCCGCACCTCGAACGGCAGCGCGAAGGAGATCCAGGAGCTTGTGCTCAGGAACGGCGAACTGCTCTACCAGTATCTCGCGGAACGAATCTCGACTGTGTGGAACTACAACCACAACGTGCTGCTCGTGACCGGGGCCACCTGCCCCGCCGAACTCGGCGAAATCCGCAAGCGCGTCGGCGACTCCGTGGCACTGCTCGTTCCGGGCATCGGCGCGCAGGGCGGCGACCTGGAGGGCGTGCTCCGCAACGGACTTACGGCGGACAAGACCGGTCTGGTCATCAACTCCTCGCGCGGCATCATCTTCGCCTCGAACGGCGAGGACTTCGCCGAGGCGGCCCGCCGCGAAGCGCTGAAGCTCCGCGACGCCATCAACGCGTTCCGGGGCTGACGATCCGCCTCAGAAAAACGCACACGCAAAAACAGTTCGGGCGGCGCGGGATCCATCCGCACCGCCCGGCTTTTTGTTGTCGGAAACCCGGCCCCGCTCAGGGACGGAACTGCACGCAAGTGAAGAAGACGCCGCACGCCCGGATCAGGAAGTCGTCGTCGATATTCTTCTCGTACGCAGTGCGCCCTGCGGCTACGTCGAAGATATTGCCCGGGTTGTCGGGATCGAACATGCAGAAACCGTGCACCGCGACGACCTTGCCGTTTTCGGGCAGACGCGCAATGATGTCGTACTCGACGCAGTTGTGGCCCTTGCGTTTGGTGATGCGGGTCTCGAGGCCGATGGTATATTTGTCGGGCGTGTATTTCTCTCTGTAGAACTTCTGGATGTCTTCGAGGTTTTTCCAGCCCTCCACCACGGGGGAATAGATGGCGCGCCCAAAGAAATCGGTTCCGAAGGGCAGATTCCGCACATAGAATTCGGCATGATGGGAGGAATTGGAGATCGCAGGCACAAAATACTTCACCTGATCGTCGTGCGGGACGTCGATCTCGAAATGATCGTATTTGAGCTTTTCGTATTTATCGAGGGGAATGACGTAGGTGTTCAGTTCAGTGTCGTAGGTCAGATACTTTTTGCTCTCCTCGAACCGCGTGCCGATCTTCGGCACCACGAACGTCGTGGTGTTGCACGAGGACAGCAGGATCATGCCGAGCACGGCGGCGACCGGCAGGAAACGGAGCTTGATCTTCATGGTATGCAATCCCTTTCTGGATGACGGTTAGATGACGGGACGGAACTGCGCCTGGCCGCGAACCAGGTCGATGCTGTCCAGCGCGATGTAGATGAAGTCGCCGGGGCGGTATCCGGTGTGCCCGGAATCCATCCTGGCGGAATAGCGGCCGGCATTCCGCCGGGTAACGCGTGTGCGGAAACGGGAAGACGGGACGAACCCGAGCATGCCGAGTTCGGGGATCTCGCACATGAGCCCGGAGGACGTGACCTTCTGGATGATCGCCTCGTACATGGTGGTATTTTCGAGAGCGCCGCTGTCCTTCAGGAAATGCAGTTTCAGTCGGTCGTTCGCGGCATAGAAGGCATTGTCGTTGCGCTCCTCCTTCTTCGAGCAGAGCACTGCGATCTCCGCGAGCATGTGCTTGGAACGGAGCCTCTTGTTCATATCGAGCGCAAGGAGCTGCTGGTGGAGCGCCAGATCCGGGTAGCGCCGGATGGGACTGGTGAAATGCGAATACCTCGTTTTCCCGAGCCCGAAGTGAAGTTCCGGGTTCTCGCGGTAGGACGCACGGGCCATGGCCCGCAGGAACCGCGACAGGATCACGGGCTTGCGATGGTCGTCCGGGAGATTTTCGAGGAAACGCATGCATGCGGCACGGCCGGAGCTCAGGTCGCCCGCGGAAATGCCGAACGCTTCGGAGACGAACGCCTCGAACTCGGCAAGCTTTTCCGGATCGGGTTCGGGATGGATGCGGAAGAGGCCGCCGACACCACGTTCGATGAGCTCGTTTGCCACGGCGGAATTGGCGGCGAGCATGCACTCCTCCACCATGCCGTCGGCGGCACACGGGACGCGACGCAGCAGTCCCTTGATCTCGTGCGTGGATTCATCGCAGAGGACACGGATCTCCGGCACGTCGATCCAGAGGAACTGTTCATGACGGGCGCGCCAGGCGCGCATCTTCTTCACAAGTTTGTGCAGCAGGAGCACATTTTCCATATCCTGTTTATTCCAGCCCTTCGGACGCTTTTCCGGGGCGTCGAGGAACACCTGAACGGTGTCGTAGTCGAGGCGGCGGTTCACTTTCACAAGCGAATGCACGCGGCGCGAAGAAAGAATTTTGCCGTCGCGCAACCGGACGGTAAAGATCACGCTATGGGCGGGGGACAGGACTTTTTCGCGGAGACTGATCTTCGCGGTAAGCGGTTTCGGAAGCATCGGCAGGAACTTGCCGGGCAGATACGAGGAGAACGAGCGGTACGCGGCGGCCTTGTCGAATTTGGAACCGGGACGCACCCAGACGGCGACGTCCGCGATGTGGACGCCGAGGGTGATCTCGCCGGGCTTAGCCGAGGGCATGATGGAAATGGCGTCGTCGAAATCGTGCGCGTCCGCCGGGTCGATGGTGAGCGTGTACAGGCTGGAAAGGTCCTCGCGTTCGATTTCCATCGGGGCGATCTTCAGCGCAGCCGCTTCGTCCTCAGCTGTATAGGCGGGAGGCAGCCCGAACTCGGACGCGATGGCATTCAGGTCGTGCTCCACATCGCCTGCTGAACCGAGTGAACGTTCCACGTGCCCGCGGAGCTGTTCCGTGTGGTGCGAGCCGTCGTCGAGGAGGCGCACCTGCACCCAGTCGCCCTTTTTCGCGTTGCGGGGCGCCGAGTTCACGCGGATGGTCTCCGGCAGATGCTTGTCGAGGGGGAGGATCTCGTGGAGGGTCTCCAGGCGCCCCACGACGAACTCGCGGTTGCGGGAGGAAACGGAGACGATACGGCCGACCGGACCGGATTTCCGCTTGGAGAACTGGAAATCGCGTTCATCCGGGATCTGTTCGACCTGGACCGTGTCGCCGTCCAGCGCATGTCCGGTATATTTGCGGGGGATGAAGAATTCGAGAGACGGGTCATCCGTGGTCCTGACGAAGCCGAAACCGGCGGACGCGGCGGAAAAGACGCCGTTGTAGAGGACTCTCCGCTCGGGGCGGTCGTGCCTGGAATGTTTTTTCGATTTTGCCATAGAAGATAAGCCTTTCCTTCTGATAAACTACTCCCAAAACAGGGGAATTTCAAATCTTTTTCCGCATTCCCGCCTTTTTTTGTTGTACTTTTTTGTTTTCCGTGTTATATTTTCTACATCGGAGCTGCCCGAAACCGGATGAGGGATTTCGCGCGCGGACGCCTGAATGCCGAGGACAAAGATGAAGCGATGACACGTCGACCGCACCAGGCAGCCCCGAAAAAACACGTCAAGATATTTCGTTCAGTTCGGAGGTGCCCCATGGCAGACAATATCGTGAAGAAAACGGTCCGGTCATTCCGGAAAATGAAGCAGGACGGCGAGAAGATCGTGATGATCACCGCCTACGACGCGCCGACTTCGGCGTTCGCGGAGGCCGCCGGGATCGACTTCATCCTCGTGGGCGACTCGCTCTCCATGAACACCCTCGGATATGCCGACACCATCCCTGCCACCATGGACGTGATGGTCCACCATGCGCAGTGCGTCCGGCGCGGCGCCCCGAACACCTTCATCGTCGGCGACATGCCGTTCATGACCTGCCACCTTGGCGTCGAGAACACGCTCCGGGAGGCCGCCCGCTTCATGCAGGAGGCCGGATGCGACGCCGTGAAGCTCGAATGCACCCCGTCCACCCTGCCGTCAGTGCGGGCGCTGGTCGAGGCCGGGATCCCGGTGCAGGGTCACATCGGCCTGCTGCCGCAGTCCGTGAAGACGTCCGGCGGATACCGGGTGCAGGGACGCGGCGAGGCGGAGGCCGCCGAACTCGTCGCACGCGCCAGGGCACTGGAGGAAGCCGGTGTTTTCTCCATGGTGCTGGAATGCGTCCCGTCCGCGCTCGCGGCGCAGATTACCGCATCGGTCGGCGTGCCGACCATCGGCATCGGCGCGGGACCGGACTGCGACGGCCAGGTGCAGGTCATCAGCGATCTGCTCGGCTACACCGAAGGTTTTCTGCCGAAGCACGCCAGACGGTTCTGCCACATCGGGTCCATGGCGCAGCAGGCCATTTCCGAATACATCGCCGAAGTCAGGGGCAAGACGTTCCCCGGCCCGGAAAACAGTTTTTGACCGTTCGGACACAATCCATCTCCAGCAAGAAAGGAGTTCAACTATCATGAAACAGTATCTCGTCATCCTCGCCGCGGCTATCCTCGCCGTTTCATGCTTCGCACAGGACGCCAAGCCCGCCGCGATCGACCCGAAAGCCGCAGAAGTCGCTCTGCCCGCACCCGCAAAGACCGGCGGCATGCCCCTGATGCAGGCGCTCGCGGAACGCAAGACCATCCGCGACTACAAGCCCGCGGAACTCGACGCCCTCACGCTCTCCGAAATCCTCTACGCCGCTGTCGGCGTGAACCGTCCCGACGGCAAGCTCACGATCCCGACCGCGCTGAACATGCAGGACATCGTGGTCTACGCCGCGCTCCCGAACGCGGTCTACCGCTACAACGCGAAGGAAAACAAACTGGTGAAGATCGACGACGGCGACTTCCGCGCGGAGATCATCACGCGCAAGGACCTCGCGAACAACTCCGCCTGCATCCTCGTCTACGCAGCCGACACATCCAGGAACCGCACGCCGGAGACCAAGTTCTCCGCCATCCATGTGGGCGAGGCCTCGCAGAACGTATATTTGTACGCCGCTTCGAAGGGACTCGGCACCGTCTCCCTCGGCATGTACGAAGAGAAAGCAGTCCGCAAGGTATTCAAGCTCGAAGACAAGATGAACGTGATCCTGGCGCAGGCCGTGGGCGTTCCCGCGAAGTAATGTAACCGAACAAGGTGCGACCGGTGGCAGACGAACTCAGACAGAACGTGAATGAATCGAGCGGCGTGGCCGAAGGCGGCGTCTCTCCCGCCTCGTCCCCGTCCACCACTCCGACTGGAGAACCGGAACACACCATCGTCATGAGTACGGACCAGATCGACAAGACCGTCGTCATGGGCGCGGACCAGATCGACAAGACCGTCGTCATGGATGCGGACACGCCTGACCGCACCATCGTCCTGAGCCCGGAGAACGGCGTCACGCGCGTTTCTCCGGGCGATGCGCAGTCTTCACTGCTTGACGAAACAAAATCCCGCATCCAGACCATTATGCACAATCCGTCCTCCTTCCTGTCCGCTCTGACAGGAGGAACCGGGAAACGCGACGTAGGCGCGAAGATCGACGGCATGGCCCGTCACCGCGAACGTGCCGAAGTCGGACACGGCGGAGAGGCACACACCCGCCTGACCGATTTCGAGGACCGGTTCGAGATCGAACGCAAGCTCGCCGAAGGCTCCCGCTACGAGGTATCCATCGGACGCGAGCTCGGACTTGAACGCCAGGTGGCGGTGTACTCCCTGCGGGACGAAAAAATGCTGGATCCCGACGAGCGGGCAAGTTTTATCGCCGAGGCGGAGATATCGGCACAGCTGGACCATCCGTCTGTCCTGCCCGTCTACAGCATCAACCGCGACTACCGCGGCGGACTGCATTCCACTGTAAAGCTGACCGACGGAACCGATCTGCGCAAGTACCTGAACAAGGTCGTCTCGCATTACCGCAGCAGCGGATTTCATGCGGCGGAAGAAGCCGCTTCCCTGGCCTACCGGCTTGAACTCGTCCTGGGCATCAGCGACGGCCTCGTCTATGCGCACAGCCGCGGCGTGGTGCACGCCAACCTGCATCCCCAGAACATTCTGATCGGCGAATATCATGAAGTCTACATCAAAGGCTGGGGGTTCGCGGAGTTCATTTCCCCGCAAGGGCAGCAGGAGGACCAGCAGAAACGCAAAGTGCCCGAGATCTCCGACCCGCGGTTCATCGCGCCCGAACTGATCGAAGGCGGTACTCCGTCCGTCCGTTCCGACGTCTACGCGCTTGGCATGCTCCTCTACGAGATCGTCATGCTCCATCCGCCATACCAGGACGCCTCCGCACCGGAAATCCTGGAACTCCTCCGCGACGGAGTCCTCCCGACGATGGAACACCGTTTCGGCGGCACGGTCGACCCGGACATGCGGGCGATCATCCAGAAAGCCATCGCATTCGAACCGGAGAACCGCTACGCGACGATCAGCGATCTTGCCGAAGACCTCCGCCGGTTCCTGCATTCGGAGGAAGTCTCCGTGCGCAAGATAAGCATGTCGAAACGGTTTGCGAAGCTCATTCGGGCACACCACCGCAGGATGTTCTTCTTCTTCCTGACACTGATCTGCCTGGTCGGTGCGCTCTTCGCCTATAACATCTTCAACGACGTCCGTCTGGCCCGGATCTCCTACCTGGACGACCACGTGCTCGGGAAAGCGAAGTCAGCCTGCCGGAAGACCGCGCACCAGTTCAACCTTCAGTCCGAAAAATTCAACGACATGCTCGAGTCCATCAAATTCGAAACCGAGTTCCTGCTCTCCGGGCACGTGGATTTCAAGAACAATGCCGTGCAATACCTGGTCCCGCCGGACGAAAAAGCCGTCACGGGTGGCAGCGGGATCCAGACCGAATATTCGCCTGCCTACGGCGACTCCGTGAGTTTCCGCAAGATCGAGGCGGGACGGGAAGAAGACCTGAAGGACTCCCGTTTCGCCAGCCTCGGCATGCTCCAGCCGACGCTTTTCCGCTACATGCTGCTGGCGCCGCTGAACGCATACGTCTCGAAAGAAAGCACGGACCGCCAGATCAACGGCCTGACGCAGAACGTCAGCCCCATCTACCGCATCCAGATCCGGCTGTCCGACGGCTTCTCCCTGCACTACCCATACACACTGAAAGCCGAAGCCGAGCTCAACGACGATATCCCATGGTACAGCCGTTCCGTTTCCTCGCCAAACGGCATGCCGTACTGGAACACCCCTGTCCCGCTCGAAGGTGCGGCTGACGGTGCCGAACGCGTCGTCCTGCCCGTTTCGATTCCGCTGGGACCGGCTGACGCCCCCATCGGCGCGGCCGCGGTCCTGGTCTCCGGGCGCTACATCGACCGCATCCTGCGGGAAGCGGAGAACCTTCCGCGCGGCCTTGAAGCACAGTATTTCATCGCGAAAGACGGCATGGTGCGACTGGAACGGATCAACAATGGTCCCGGGAAGCCGCCCACCGTGAACCTGGAAAAGGGCCTCTGCACCGATCCGTGGTTGACGAATTGGCTGAAGGACAGGGATTTCGGTTCCATCATCCGCAAGGAACCGGGCGGCTCCGTCGTCTACTGCTGTTCCTACGTCCCGGCCATGGAGGAGTGGTATGTGGAGAAGATCCGGCTGCGCGAATTCCTGCGGGACGTCGGCACAGACAAACAAGGAGGCCTGCAATGAGCCGCGGCGCGACATCGGGCAAAGTCCACACCGTGACCTCGATCGCGGTCGGGCTGAAGAACCTGCACCGTGAACAGGACGCTACTGTCACGTTCACGCACGTGGACAACTCCAGCGTCCGGTTCGACGACAAGCTGGATGTGAAGCTGGAGGACATCTCCGCGGAATACAGGCCGGGAAAGGTCTTCGCCGAGGGCGGCCAGGGGATCATCCGCGAAGGCGTCGACCTCAACCTCCGCCGTCTCGTCGCCATCAAGACGCTGAAAGTGCAGTCCGGCGACCAGTTCACGCGAGGCCAGTTCATCCAGGAGGCGCGCGTCACCGCCCAGCTCAGCCACCCGGCGATCATCCCGATCTACTCCCTGAACTCCGACGAAAACGACGGCCTCCACCTCGTGATGAAGCTCGTGGACGGCAAGACTCTGAAAGACTACCTGGAACAGCTCGACCACGAATACCGTACATCCGGCGTGGACCAGTTCGACGAACGCAAGTCCCTGATGTACCGCCTGGAGATCATGCTGCGCGTCTGCGACGCCCTGGACTACGCCAACAGCCGCAACATCATGCATTGCGACCTCAAGCCGGAGAACATCCTCATCGGCGAATTCCGCGAGACCTACATCATGGACTGGGGCATCGCCCGCCAGATCGAGGAGCCGGGGTACGACCCCGCCAAGTGGGTGCGCCCGAACACCATCTCCGGCACGCCGCGGTTCCTGTCGCCCGAGGCCGTCCATGGCGATCACACCGACCAGCGGGCGGACATCTATGCGCTCGGACTCATTCTCTTCGAAGTGACCACGCTGAAGGAAGCCTACATGGCCCGCACCAGCGCGGAGGTCGTGTCGCTCGTCCGAGAAGGCCGCATCGCCGAGACCCGCCACAAGTACGGCGTGAAAATCGACCCGGACCTGAAGGCGATCATCGCGAAGGCCACCGCATACGACCGGGAAAACCGCTATCAGACTGTGCGCGAGCTCGCGACCGACATCCGCCGGTACATGGCGGGCGAGGAGACCTCCGCCAACCCCTACAGTGTATTCGGCAAGCTCTCCGCATTCGCAGTGCGCCACAAACGCACTTCGCTGGCATTCGCCGCCGGCTGCATCATCCTGCTGCTCCTGACGCTCGGCGTGACCTGCTACCGCCGCATCAGCCAGATCAACGCCGTCCACAACTACAACCGCGAACTCGGCGAAGCCATGATCCAGTCCACCACCTGCGCCGACTACATCGAGACGAACTTCGCGCGCAATGCCCAGTTCCTGTCCGCAGTGACCTCGGAATACATCTTCCTCTACGGAGCCGACCTGGACGAGGAAGAGGACAGGGAAGAATTGGACTGCATGCTGCCCGTCTCCGCGCTCAGGAACGACGCAAAAGACCCGCCGGCCTCGTTGCTCTATTCCTCCGTGTACCACCGCAAGATCGACTTTGCCCACTTCGCGCACAAGACGGTCCACGGAGAAAATCTTACCGATGCGGAAAAACGGCGCCTGCACATCCTCGCCCACCTTCAGAACACCATCATGCAGGTCTTCACCGACCGCCTGCCCCCCGAACTCGCCGACGCCTCCCCCACGGAACAGAACGAATTCCTGCGGCTGAAAGGCATCCCGCTCCATCTGCTCCTGTTCGGATTCCCCGACGGCCAATATGTCGTTTATCCCGGCAGCGGCTCCTACGCCGCGACCTACGACCCGCGCGGCCGCCACTGGTACAAGACCGCTCAGTCAAGCGACGGCGGCCTCGCCTGGAGCAAGCCCTACCCCGGCAACACTGCCGCCGCGGGCTACCTGCTCTCCTGCGACGTCCCCATGCTGGACACCGCCGGCAACTTCCTCGGCGTCGCCGGGTTCGACCTGAACCTGAACGTCATCATCCGCGACCTGAAAACGCACGGCAACACCGGAAACAACGTCATCGAGAAGACCCTGATGGACAACACAGGGCTCATCCTGCTCTCGACCGGCGGCAGATTCGCCAGCGCCATGGAAACGAACAAGGAGGACTCCCTGACGATCCACTTCGACAACGCGGACCTCTTCCGCCAGTTCACGGAGACAAAATACGGCACGATCACCCGCGAGGAGAACGGACGCAGCATCATCTACTGCGTGAATTATCTCCCCAGCCAGGACTGGTACTACATCGAAAAGATCGACGTAACCGATAGCGCGCTGGTCTTCTGATGCTTTCCGGTCTCCTTCCGGGAATCTGACCGATCCTGAACTCCGCCCATCCCGCGCTCCCGGGAAATGAGGGGATCCCACGGGACGAATCCATGCAATTCCGGCATCCCAGGCTTCTTCTGCAAAAAAAAGCGAGAGAACCGCCTCGGAGGGGATCATTGCCCGAGTTCAGGAATAAAAATGCCCTCCGGCGGCTTGTTCGGCGTACCGGAGGGCAGAATCATTTCGGGGAGGCGGGAATCAGTCTTCGTCGTAGAGCGATTTCAGCAGGATCCTGAGCGAACGCGCCATGATCTCGCGGTCGCCCTCGGGAATCGTCGCCATCGCCTTCGCCACACGGTCGTGAAGGTACTTGGAAAGCACGTCCAGGCTTTTCTTCGCGGTCTCCGAGATCGAAAGGTAGACGACGCGGCGGTCCTCCTTGGACGTGGTGCGGCAGACCATGTCGCTCTTCACGAGGCTGTCGACCATCTGGGAGACGCCGCCGGAAGTCACGCCGAGCTCCTCGGCCAGGTCGCGGATACTCACCAGTTCGCCCTGCGCCTGCGCCAGATAGGTCAGGACGCGGATGCGGGAAAACGTGATCTTCTGGCCGGGCGCGATGTCCGGGCATTCCTGAAGGAGCAGATTCAGCATCTTGGCGTTGCTTCGTATTATGAGGCGCCAGATGTCGCTGGCGGTATCGCCGGAATCCGGCAGAGGGAACAGAAGTTTCGTTTCGTCTTTTTTGCTCATGCTGACTCCTCAGTCTCTCGGTCTGTCGAGGTGTAAGATCTTTTTGCCGGTCTCGCGGACGCGCTGGAAGAACGCATACAGGGCCGGAGTAAACATGATGCCGATCAAGGTGGCCATGATCATGCCGGAGAACGTGGTGATGCCGATGGCCTGGCGGCTGCCGGATCCGGCGCCCGTCGCAACGACCAGCGGGAACACGCCGAAGATGAAGCTCCAGGCGGTCATCAGGATAGCGCGGTAGCGGAGGCTCGCGCCGCTCAAGGCGGATTCCACGATGCTCTTGCCGCGCTCGCGCTCCTGCTTGGCGAATTCGACCATGAGGATGGCGTTCTTGGAGGACAGGCCGATGAGCATGACCATGCCGAGCTGGGCGTAGATGCTCAGATCGAGCTTCGCGATCTTCAGACCGATCAGGGCGCCGCAGACGGCGAACGACACGGTCAGCATCACGGGCACGGGGATCGTCCAGCTTTCGTACTGGGCGACGAGGAAGAGATAGGCGAACATCAAGGCGAGCGCCATGAGATAGACGATCTGGCCTTCGTTCTGGCGTTCCTGATAGCTCAGGGCCGTCCATTCCAGGTGATACTGCTCCGGCAGGTTCGCCTTTTCCATAGCGTCCATGATGAGACGCGAGCTGGCGCCCGGGAGGCCGCTCACGGTCAGTTCGGCGCTGGTCATCTTATTGAAACGTGAAATCTGGCGCGGGCCGACAGTGTATTTCAGGGTGCCGAACGAGGTCAGCGGAACCATTTCGCCGACGTCGTTGACCACCTGGATCTCGCGGATATCGTCGAGCGTGGAGCGGTAGTCGGCGGACGCCTGCATCTTCACCTTGAAGTTGCGGCTGACCATGGTGAAGTCGTTGATGTAGAGGGAAGCGAGCTTGCTCTGAAGAGTATTGTAGATGCTGATCGGAGAGACGCCGAGGATCTGCGCCTTCTCGAAATCAATGTCCAGATACAGCTGCGGCGTATCGGCATTGTACGGCGACATGGCAAACGCGATCTTGTCGCGGCTGCCCATCATCAGTTCACGCGTGAAGCTTTTCATCACGTTCGAAAGCTCGATCGGGTCTATGTCGCCGATCCCGCACACCTGCGCGCTCACGCCGTTGACCGCACCAAGGCCCATGATGGCAGGCGGCGAGAACACCGTGATGTTGGCATCCGGGATGGAGGCGAGACGGCCTTGAATCTCATTTTTAAGCGCGTTGAGCTGGAGATCGGGCGTTTTGCGCTTATCCCAATGGTCCAGTGCCACGATTGCGATACCGACGCTTTCACCGGAACCGGACATCATACTGAAGCCGGACACATCCAGGATCGAACGGATACCCTTCATACCGGTGAGCTTCTCGCGGATGTCGCGCAGGACGGCGTCCGTGCGTTCGACAGAAGCGCCACTGGGCAGCTCAACGTTACAGAAGAGCACGCCCTTATCCTCATCCGGCAGGAACGAGCTCAGAGAGTGCGTAAACATCCAGTAGACGGCGAACACTACGCCGGCGAAAAGGATCACAGCTAGAGGCGACCAGCGCACAAGGAAACCGGTGAAGAACAGGTATATCTTGCGGCTGAAATCCAGCACGGCGTTGAACGGGCGGAACAGCAGCGGGACATGGCCGTCCGGCTTGCGCAGCAGCAGGGCGCAGAGGGCGGGGCTGAGCGTCATGGCGATGATCGTGGAGAGGCACAGCGAAATGCACATGGTAACGGCGAACTGCACATAGATCACACCCACCATGCCGCCGTAGAACGCCAGCGGCACGTAGCAGGACACGGTTACGAGCGTGGTGGAAATGATGGCGCCGGTGATCTGCCGCATGGTCTTTTCCGCGGCGGCCTTCGGGCCAAGCCCTTCGCGTTCCATCAGGCCCTGGCAGTTTTCGACCACCACGATGGCGTCGTCGCACAGCGAACCGACCACGAGGATCAGTCCGAACATCGTCAGAGTATTGATGCTGTAGCCGAGGGCGTACAGGAATGTCATGGTGCCGATCAGAGCGACCGGGATCGCAACGGACGGGATCAGAGTGGCGCGCCAGTCCTGAAGGAAGATCCAGGTGATGAGCACGACCAGGCCCAGAGCCAGCACGATAGTCGTCACGATCTCCTTCATCGACACTTCGATGAACTCGGTCGGGTCGTAGGCACTCTCCACGCTCACGCCGGCGGGGAAGCGCTCCTTCCAATTTTCCAGCTCGGCTTTCACGCGTCCGACCGTGCCCATGGCGTTCGCCTCTGGAGTACGGTTGACCATCAGGGCCACGCAGGGATTGCCGTTGAACACGCTGCGTCCGGCGTAGGAGCTGGAGCCGACTTCGACCTTCGCGACGTCGCGAAGGCGCACGATGCTGCCGTCCGAATCATGGCGCAGGATGATGTTCTCGAATTCCTCCGCGGTCGTGAGACGGCCCTTCACGTTCAGCTTGTACGATATGAAGCTGTTACTCTTCTCCGTGCCGATACTGCCTGCGGCGGCCTGGATGTTCTGCGACTGGACCGCCTGGTTGATGTCGGAGGTGGAGATGCCGAGACCGGCCATGCGAAGCGGATCCAGCCAGATGCGCATGGAATATTCCTCCAGCGACATCACTTCGGCGGACGACACCCCGTCCAGACGCGTAATGGCATCCTTCACGTTCACGTTGACATAGTTGTTCAGCTCCATCAGGCTCAGGGTGGACTCATCCGTGATGAAGGCATAGGCGGCGAGAATGTCGTTGCCGCGTTTCTCAACGGTGATGCCGAGCTTCGTCACGTCGGACGGCAGCATGGGTTCCGCGCGTTTGATGGCGTTCTGCAAGTTCACCATGGCGATATCGGTGTCGGTACCGCTCTTGAACGTGACGGTGCAGGAATAGGAACCGGCGTTGCTGCATGCCGAGGAGAAATACAGCAGGTCGTCCACGCCGTTGATCTGGTCTTCGATCGGCATGGCCACGGTCTGCGCGATCACCTCGCCGCTGGCGCCGGGGTAGTTCGCCATCACGTACAGGGACGGCGGCGCGATCTCGGGATACTCGGCCACGGGCAGTTTGAAGAGGCTGATCACGCCCGCCAGGACCAGGATCAGACTGATGACGATCGCGAAACGCGGCCGGTCAATGAATATCTTGGAAAACATCTTGTACGGCCCCCGGGATCACTTTTTCTCTTCAGTTGCGGCAGGGACGATCTCGTCGCCGGGCATCACCTTGTGCGTGCCCTGGTAAACGACCTTCTCGCCGGTCTTCAGGCCGGATTTGATCAGCTGGTGCGTCTTCGTCATGTCGCCGAGCTCGACGACGCGGCGTTCGAGCTTGTTGCCTTCGCCGACCACGTACACGAAAGAGGTCTGCGCGTCATGCATCACGGCGGACGGCGGCACGGCGGGCATCGTGTCACCGGACTTTTTCGAGAGCGTCACGGAAACCGTGCTGCCGGGGATGAGCTTCATATCGTCGTTCGGGAACTGCGCGTAAACCTGCACGGCGTCCGTCTTCACATTCGCTTCGTTGTTCAGGAACTCGATCTTGCCGCCCGTCGCGTATTCCGAACCGTCGGCGAGCTTCAGCGAAATCTGGCCTTCCTTCTTCAGCTCGGTCAGACTGCCGTAGCCGGACAGGAAATCGCCCGTGCTCATGGAAAACCGCACGCGAATGGGCTGCATCTGGATGATGGTGAGAATCGGGCCGGAGGACGGCGTAACGAAGTTGCCGGCGGTGTATTTGGTAACGCCGACCAGTCCGTCGATGGCAGCGGTGATCGTGGTGTACTTCAGGTCGTCCTGCGCAGCCGTGAGCGCGGCTTCCGCGGCGGCCTGACCGGCTTTGAGGGCGTCGAGCGCGGACTTCGTATTTTCCATCGAGTCCTTGCTGGCGGCGTTCACTTCATACAGCATCTGGTTGCGGTCGTAGGTACTCTGCGCGTATTCCAGTTTCGCCTTAAGTTCCGCGATCGAGGCCTCGGCCCGCTTCACGGCGGCTTCGTACTGCGTCTTCTCGATCGTGTACAGCATCTGTCCCTTCTTCACATAGTCGCCGTCGTTGAATCCGAGTTTCAGGATCTCGCCGGACACGCGCGGCGTCACGTTCACGACCGCCTGCGCGACCACCTGCCCCGTATAACGGCGGCTTTGGACATTGGCGACTTCTTCGACCTCGGCGACGCCGACTACCTGTTTGGGGGCCGCTCCCGGAGGCATCTGGGCGAACAGGGGCAGGGAAATAACGGCCAGCGCGGCCGCGGTGATGACTGCTGCATGCTTCATAAGGCGAGGATTCCTATCTTGGTTTTTTCTTGAAGATATTATCTTATTAATATATCACACTCTAAGCAATTTTTCAAATCAAAATTGTTACTCTATGCAAAAAAAGAATATTGATGTGCATACGGGCATCCATGCGCGCGGCGGGACGGAGGCATGACCAGGGCGGAGCTTAACAACGGAACCCACGCATCCGCACGCACGGGAGGACGAAGGAACTCTTCTTTCCGGCAGCGAACCGGGATCAGGGCGTCAGGAGCGACAGCAGATCTTCCTGTCCAAGCCCGGCGATGAAAATGCCGACGTCGAGACCGCGCAGGGCATCCCGCATGGATTCCGCGCGATGGGGACAGTCTGTCAGGGCATCGGCCAGACTATCGACCGGAACGCAGCCGAAGAAATCGCCGCTGAAGTCCGCGTGCCGGATGATGCCCTGACGCACGTCCAGACGCACCGTGACAGTCCCGCTCGGGAAACGCCGGGTGCGTTCGAACGTGAAATCCGGAGACGCGCCGAAAGTCCATTCCCAGGAACGGTAGCGCTCGACGGCAAGACGCTCCGCCTCGCGCATCCAGTTGTCGGGGATCGGGAGCGGCGCATCCAGCCCGAAACGTTCGAGGAATACACGTTCCAGCGCCAGACGGAAGGTGTCGCAGGTCAGGTGCGGCAGGAATTCGCGGATGTTGGCCACGCGGGCGCGGACGGAGGAAACGCCCTTCGCCTCGATCTTGGCCTGAGGCGGAGTCAGCACGGCGGACATCGCGTCCATGGAGACGTTGAAGAGAAGCGTGCCGTGGAACAGGATGCGTCCTTCGTGCACGCGCTTCGCGCTGCCGGAAACCTTGCGACCGCCAACCAGGATGTCGTTGCGCCCGGAAAACTCCGCGTCGACGCCAAGCGACCGCAAAGCGGCCAGCACGGGTTCGGCGAACGGCGCGAAATCGGCGAACCGCCCGTTCGTGTCCGTTTCGAACACGAAGACGCTGTAGTTGAGGTTGCCAAGGTCGTGGTAGACCGCACCGCCCCCGGTCATGCGCCGCACCACGGCGACGCCGTGTTCGCGGGTATATGCGGCATCGAATTCGCGGCAGGCGTTCTGGTTGCGGCCGAGGATCACGGCGGGACGGTTCCGCCAGAGCATCACGAACGGGGCGTCCGCCTGCGCGGACATGATCTCCTCGAGCGCCAGGTTGTATGCCGGGTCCGTCCGGCCGTTCCAGTAATAATCCATGGCTGTCTCCGGCGGAGGTCTCACTCTTCCGCTTCCGGGACGTCCGGTCCGCCCTGCGCGGCTTCGCGTTCGAGGTCTTCGCGTTCCAGTTCGGCCAGGATCTCATCGACCGGCATGGTGTACTTCTTGCCGTTGTTGCATTCCTTGCAGCAGGGCACGATATTGCCCTTCGTGCTGCGTCCGCCGCGGGAAAGCGGCACCACGTGGTCCATGGTCAGTTCGGACGCGGGGAATTTCTTCCCGCAGTAATGGCAGATGCCCTTCTGGATCAGCGCCTGCCACCAGTTGGTACGGCGGAGTTCGCGCGCCTTGGCGCGTTCCTTCGCGATCTGCGCGGGATCCACCCGCATGTCGAACCAGTCTTCCATCGCGGGAAAACCTGCCTCAGGAACAGGAATACTTCTCCGCAAATGCGGAAAAGATCAGGAACAGGATAAGCACGAGCGGGATCACAGTGAGTCCGCAAGCCGCGGTCGCCGCAGCCTGCACCATCAGGGCGGCGCGGAACGACACATGCACGGCCATCTGGACGCGTGCAGGCGAGGCCCCGGTCCGGGAGACCTGGTACACCCAAAGGGCGATCAGAAGATACACGGCACAAAGCAGGACAGCCAGCAGTCCGAAGACGAGCGGCAGAAGCGCGGACGAGCCGCGGAACAGCTTCACTGTGAAGATCAGAGGCACGACGGCGCAGCAGCACGCCCCGGCCAGCATCTTGCCGCCGCCGGGCCGAACGATCTTCGACAGCGTCTCGGACCGCGTGATCTCATTCAGACCGCAGTAGTACAGGAAAAGCCCGACGCCGTAGGCCAGCAGCATCAGGATGCGCGGAATGGAGATGCCGGGCACGATCAGGATGCCCAGACCGAACATCAGATCGCGCATGACGGCCATCATCACGGAGGCGCGTTTCGGGCGGTATTTCACATAGAAATTGTAAGAATAGATGCTGATGAGCGCCACCAGCGTGACGAAGGAGAAACGCCAGCCCAGGAAAAACGACGGGATGATGGCTGCCAGGAAGCACAGCTGGGCTGTGTAGGAGGCGGCACGAGGACTGACGACACCGCGCGGCAGAGGCCGATCGGGGTGCTGCGTCATATCGAGCTGAATGTCCGCCAGGTCGTTCGTGATGATGCCGAAGAGCGACATGGCAAACGAAATAAAGCAGACCGTCGCGACGCGGGCATAACCCTGTGCACCCTGGACCAGACCGCCCGCGATCAGAAATCCTGTCAGAGGATCGGCGGGCACGGTGAAAAGAAGGGGCAGACGGATCAGCTGGAACCAGCCGCGAAGCCGTTCATGTGTGCTTGCATTCTTCATTGTCGGGGGGTATCCTGAAAAAACGTTTGGCGTTGGATGTCGTCAACGCGGCGGTCCGCTCCGTGCTCCAGCCACGAAGGGCGGCCAGTGCGCGGGCTGTCCATGGAAGATATTCGGGGTGGTTCTCCTTCCCGCGGAACGGAACGGGAGCGAGATAGGGGGAATCTGTTTCGAGTAGGATGCGGTCCTCTGGGTAGCGGAGCGCGAGCGCGCGGATGTTGTCTGCCTTCTTGAAGGTGACCATGCCGCCGCAACCGAAGTATGCGCCGAGCGCGTCGAACCGTTCGAGATCGGCAAGGCTTCCGGCGAAGGAGTGGAGGACGAACCGTCCCCCTGCCCCGGCGAAGACCGAAAGGAGCGTGTAGGCGTCGTCGTAGGCCAGCGTGCTTCCGTCGACGTCGCGCGTATGAACGATTGCGGGGCGGTCCAGACAAAGCGCGACAGACAGAAACGATCGGAAGACCTCAAGCTGTTTTTCCCGCGTTTCGCGTTCGTAGTAATAGTCCAGACCGATCTCGCCGACCGCGACGAACTTGGAATCTCTGCGGGAAACGCTTTCCGCGGTAAATTCATCGAGCGACTCCCCATCGCCCGGATGCTTCTCCACGTCCAGCGGGTGAAGCCCGGCGGCGAAGAAAACGCGGTCGAAATGCGACGCGAACTCCGCGGCGCGGCGGCTGGACTCGAAATCCGAACCGCACAGCAGGATCCACGGCACGCCCGCCTCTTCCGCACGGCGGTAATACGCCGCCTCGTCGGGGCATCCGTCGTCGCCGAGGTGGGCGTGGGTGTCGAACAGTTCAAAGTCCTGGGACGTCCGCTCCGGCATCATTTGTTCTTGTTGCGGTTCTTTGCCTCGTCGCGTTCGCGTTTCTCTTCCTCTTCGAGGAATTCGTCGAATTCGTCGAACTCCTCGTCGTAGTCACGGGAACGCTCGCCGAACGCGGAGTAATCGTCGTCGTCATCGTCGTAGTCGTCGTAGCCGTCGCCATCCTCGTCGTCGGTATCGCTCAGGACGTTGGACTGCGTGAGAACGGAGCCGCATTCCGGGCAGCACCCGTCTTCGGCTTCCATCTGCTTTTCGTTGATCTCCGTATCGCAGTAGGGGCAGATCATGACCATGGTACAGTCTCCTTCATAAAAAAGTAATTGGGAACGGCTTTTGGGGAAAACGCCCGTAATTTATATGCGGGAATCCGTTTTGTCAAACCGTTTTCAACGTTTTTTTCGTTTTTTCAGCGTTTCGACACGAAATCGGCCCAGTACGGGGAGATCGCGCGAATCTTTTCGATAATGCCGGGCATCACCTCTACGACCGCGTCCACATCCTCCTGCGTGTTGTAGCGGGAGAGGCTGAAGCGGATGGCGCCGTGCGCGGCGGTGTACGGCACGCCCATGGCACGAAGCACGTGCGAAGGCTCCAGACTGCCGGTGGTGCAGGCGCTGCCGCTGCTGGCGCAGATGCCGTAGATGTCCATGTGCATCAGGATGGATTCGCCCTCGATGTACTCGAACGACAGGTTTGTCGTGTTCGGCAGGCGGTGTTCCATGTCGCCGTTCACGCGGACGCTCGGGATCGCAGCGATCAGGCGATTGTGCAGGTCGTCGCGGAGCTTGCGGACATAGGTATTCTCCTTGTCGAAATTCGCCATGGCGAGTTCGGCGGCCACGCCCATGCCCACGATATACGGCACGTTCTCGGTCCCTGCCCGGCGACCGCGTTCCTGATGCCCGCCGACGACGAACGGACGGAACCGCACGCCGCGGCGCACGTACAGCGCACCGATCCCTTTCGGGGCATGGAACTTGTGGCCGGACACGCTGAGCATGTCGACGTCCATATCGCGGAGCTTGAACGGGATCTTTCCGGCTGCCTGAACGGCGTCGGTGTGGAAGAGCGCTCCGGCGCGGTGCGCGAGTTCGGCGAGCTCTTCGACGGGGTAGATGTTTCCTGTCTCGTTGTTCGCCCACATCACGGAAACGACCGCGGTGTTCACGTCGATCATTTCGCGGGCGCGGTCCATATCGAGGCGGCCGAGACTGTCGACCGGGATCTTCGCCACAGTGTAGCCGCGGCGTTCAAGGTCCTTGCCAAGATTGAGCACGGCGGGGTGCTCCACGGTCGACATCACGATCTTGCGGCGTTTCTGGCAGACGTCAAGCGCGCTCAGGATGGCGGCGTTGTCGCCCTCGGTCCCGCAGGACGTGAAAATGATCTCGCTCGGGTCGGCGCCGAGGAATCCGGCAACTTTCGCGCGGCCCTCCTCAACGACCTTCGCCAGGCGGCCTCCGAACTTGTGGATGCTGGATGCGTTGCCATAGTATTCGGAGAAATACGGCAGCATGGCGGCGACGGCCTCCGGCGCGGTGCGCGTGGTGGCGTTGTTGTCCAGATAGATGACGCGTTCTTCGCCTTTCATGTTCACGCCTCCTCGACCACGAGCCGGTCGGAAAGAAATTCATGAAGCTTGCCCTGCACGAGCTTGCGGAGGGTCAGCTTTGAGTTCGGGCAGGTCGCGCAGACGCCGCGGAGGGCGACCTTCACGACGTCGCCGTCAAGGTCGATCAATTCGATGCTGCCGCCGTCGCGTTCCAGCGCGGGCTTGATCTCCTTGTCGATGACTTCCTGCACCTTGAGCGCCTTCTTGACGGGCGACAGGGAATCGAAGGAGCCGGCCTGCGGCTTGACCTCTTCGGCGGGCGCGTGGGCGGTGTGATTGATCTCGTCGAGGATCTGCTGGATCTGGTCGAGGCATGTCCCGCAGGCGCCGCCGGCCTTGGTGTATTCAGTGACCTGGGCGACGGTTGTGAGATGGTTCAGGCGGACGACCTTGCGGATCTTGGCGTCGGTGACGCCGAAGCACTTGCAGACGATGCGGCCCTCGTGGTCGTCGGGGTCGTCGTTCTTCACTTCGGGGAGCGCGAGTCCGTGCTTCTTCGCATATTCGCCGAGTGCGGCCTGAAGCGCCTCCATGCCCATCACGGAGCAGTGCATTTTCTCCTCGGGGAGTTCGCCGAGACGGTCCACGATGTCGCGGTTGGTGACCTGGGCGGCCTCCTCGACCGTCATACCGATGACGATCTCGGTCAGAATGGACGAACTGGCGATGGCGCTGGCGCAGCCGAAGGTCTTGAACTTGGCGTCCAGGATCTTGTGCGTGGCCTCGTCGATCTTGAGGAAAATCCTGAGCGCGTCGCCGCAGGTCATATTGCCGACCTCGGCCTCGGCGTCGGCGTTCTCGATCTCGCCCACATTGCGCGGGTTCAGGAAGTAATCCATGACTTTGTTGTTATAGTCCCACATCGGTTCTCTCCTTTATCGTTAAGCGGTCCGGCTGAAAATGAGTTTGACAGCTGGACCAGCGTTTTGTTCCAGTTCCGGTCCGGGCTCAGCGGAGCCCGACGGCCTTCCGGATTTCGTCCATCGAAGCGGCGGCGCGTTCGGCGGCACGTTCGGCGCCGCGTTTCAGGATGGCGTCGACGTAGCCCGGATCGGCCAGCAGTTCCTCGCGGCGTTTCCGCATCGGGGCAAAGTAGTCCATGTACGCATCGAACAGAGCGAGCTTGGCGTGGCCGTAGCCGTAATTGCCGGCGCGGTAGCGTGCCGCCATCTCCTCCTGCTGTTCGGGCGTGGCAAAGAGCTTGTACAGAGCGAAGATCGTGCAGGTATCCGGGTCCTTCGGCTCCTCGAGCCCTTTGGAATCCGTCTTGATGGCCATGATCTTCTTCTTGATGGCTTTCGGTTCGCCGAAGATCTCGATGGTGTTGTTGTAGCTCTTGGACATCTTCTGTCCGTCCGTACCGGGGACCACGGCCACTTCACCGCTGATGTACGGTTCAGGGATGGTCAGGACGTCGCCGTACTGCTGGTTGAACCGGATGGCGATGTCACGCGTCATTTCCAGGTGCTGCTTCTGGTCCTTGCCGACCGGAACGAGGTTGGCGTGGTACAGCAGGATGTCGGCTGCCATAAGCACGGGATAGGAGAACAAGCCGTTGTTTGGAGAGAATCCCTTGGCGATCTTGTCCTTGTAGCTGTGAGCGCGTTCGAGGAGCCCGACGCCGGTCTGGCAGTTCAGGATCCACATCAGTTCGCAAACCATGTTCACATCCGACTGGCGGAAGAAGATGACCTTCTCCGGGTCAAGCCCGCACGCCAGGAAGTCGACCGCAACACCGCGCACACGCTCGCGGAGCTCGTCCGCTTTCGGCTGGACGGTCAGGGAGTGAAGGTCGGCGATGAAGACGACCGCGTCGTCGCATTCCTCCTGGAGACGCACGGTGGAGCGGATCGCCCCGAAATAATTGCCGATATGAAGGATTCCGGAGGGCTGGATCCCGGTCAAAACTCGTTTCATGGTTCGCTGTCTTTCTGTGCCGTTCGGCACGATTGTCATAAACCGGCGCCGGGGGTATTCTCCGGCGCGGGGAGATTTTCAGGGGTTAAGGGATACGAAGTGCGAACGCGCCTCAGCTCGGACTCCCTCACGAAGAGGAGCACGGCCAGGATCACGGCAAGGATTCCGAGACAGATCAGGACGCGGTTCTGGATGCGCACGGTACGCGCCAGTTTATTGTTCAGGCGGAGGAGCTTCGCGCTGTAGGGGATCGAGACGGACGACGACGTGTGGTCGCCGATCATCTGGTCGCCGGTGAGGGAGGAGTCGAGTTCGCGCTTGAGTTCCTCCAGCGAGGCACGCGTCTTGCCGAGCGACTCGGTCTTCCGGTCGAGTTCGGCGGCTCGCGCGTCAAGCGACGCTTTGCGGGCAGCCATTTCCTTCTCCAGGGCGGTCCTCTGCGCTTCCAGCGCGTCCTTCTGTTTTATGTATGAGGCCCGTTCGATGTCGGACTTTTCGAGCCCGGTTCGCAGGAACTCCTTTTCGGCGATGATCTCGTCGAGCTTCTTGTTCAGATGCTTTTCACGGGCGTCGAGTTCTGCGGCGCGAGCATCGAGTGCGGCCTGCCGGGCGGCGATATCGGCCTGAATGCGGGCGTATTCGTCGTCCTCGTCGTACACGTCGAGAGGCGTCAGCACGTCATCGTCGTCGGGGGCGGCCACGTTCAGAGTCGAGGAGGAGGCAGTTCGAGTTCGTTCCAGGTCGTCGTGGCGGGTATCCGTCGGCACGATCTTGCTGGCGTCGGTGGCGGCCAGCACGGATGCGAAATCGCCGAATCCGACGTTCACTTTTTTGGCGATCTTGAGGTGCGTGGCGGAGGTGGTGTCCGTGGGGGAAGGTCTCCCCGTCTCAGGGACGGCCGGCGGTCCCTTGCGCAGAACCCAGCCGCAATTCGGGCACAAGTACTCCCCCCCGCCTTCAGGCAGGACTTCTACGAGGAAGCCACATTGTTCGCACTTCATGCCTGTTTTCCTCGCACGGAGCCGGTCACGCCTTGCGGACTTCGACTCCGCATGGTTTGCCGTTCAGGTCGCCGTCAAGAGCTTCGCCGGCGGCGGGAACGAATTCAAGTTTCGAGGCGAGTGTCTCTCCGCAGATACGGTCGCGTCCGGACTCCAGGGCGTCGAGCAGATCCTGTGCCGCGGTCACGCGCACTTCGATGCGGTCGGAGACCTGCAGGTTCATCTCCTTGCGGATGTTCTGGATGCGGCTCACGAGCTCGCGGGCATAGCCTTCGGCGAGGAGCTCGTCCGTCAGCTCGGTGTCAAGCGCGATCGTGAGCGAAGCGTCCGCCGCCACGCAGAATCCGGGGCGTTCGGCACGGTTGACCACGATGTCGGCAGCTCCGAGCAGGCAGGCGTCGCCGTTCTCAAGCTTCAGTTCGTACGGGGAACCCGCCATGATGGAGGAGATCACATGCGAGGGCAGCTTGGCGATTTCGGCGGCGAATGTCTTCATCTTCGGACCGAGGCGGGAACCGAGGCTCTTGAAGTTCGCCTTGGCGGAGAGATGCACCAGTGATTCCTCGTCGCCGAAGATCTCGACCTTCTTCACATTCAGTTCGTCGGCGATCACGCTTTCGCTCAGGGCGAGCAGATCGCGCACTTCCGGGTCGATGGAGACCAGCACGGCGCGGGCCAGGGGCTGGCGAACCTTCAGCGAACGCTGCGTGCGGAGGAAACGACCGAGCGAGACGGCCTTCTGCGCGAGGGCGTTCTGGCGTTCGAGCTTCTCGTCGCGGCGGAAGAGTTCCGGCTCGGGGAAGTCGCAGAGATGGACGGATTCTGGCATGTCTTCCGTACGGAGCGAACGGTAGATCTCCTCGGTGATGAACGGAATGAACGGCGCAGCGGCCTTCGCGAAGGTCACGAGCACGTAATAAAGCGTGGCGTATGCCTCGGCCTTGTCCCGGTCGTCCTGGCTCTTCCAGAAACGGCGGCGGCTGAGGCGGATGTACCAGTTCGTCAGGTCCTCCACGAACGCCTCGAAGCGGTTCGCCGCGGGCTGGAGCTGGTACTGATCCATGTTCGCGCGGATCTCCTGCACCATATCGGCGAGGCTGGAGAGGATCCAGCGGTCGAGCGGGTTCGAGGGATTCTCCGGCGCGGCGAGCGGACCGGGCGCGGGTTTCCAGTTGTCGACGTTCGCGTAGGTCGTGAAGAACGAGAAGGAGTTCCAGATCGGCAGGATCACGCTGCGCATAGCTTCCTTCACGGCGGCCTCGGAGAACTTCAGGTCCTCGGCGCGGACGACCTGCGAGCCGAGCAGGACCAGACGGAGCGCGTCTGCGCCGTAGGTATTCACGATGTGCATCGGGTCGGGGTAGTTGCGTAGGCGCTTGGACATCTTCTGTCCGTCCTCGGCCAGCACCATGCCGTTCACCACCACGTGCATTGCGGGCGGCTTGTCGAAGAGCGCGCTGGAGAGGACCGTAAGCGTGTAGAACCAGCCGCGGGTCTGGTCCTGGCCCTCGGCGATGAAGTCGGCGGGGAAGCCTTCTTCGAAATGCTCCTTGTCTTCGAAGGGGTAGTGCTTCTGGGCATAGGGCATGGAGCCGCTCTCGAACCAGCAGTCGAGCACTTCCGGCACGCGGCGGAGCACGGTGCCTTTCTCGGTCGTGATCGTCATCTCATCCACGAAATGCTTGTGGATGTCGGTGACTTTCTTTCCCGTGAGCTTTTCGAGCTCGGCCACGGAACCGACGCAGACGGTCTCGCCTGTCTCGACGTTGCGCCAGATCGGCAGCGGGCACCCCCAGTAGCGGTTGCGGCTGATCGCCCAGTCGCGGGCGTTTTCGAGCCACTTGCCGAAACGTCCCGTCTTGATGTGGGACGGGACCCAAGTCATCTGCGAGTTCGCACGAAGCATTTTTTCCTTGATCGGATCGATCTTCACGAACCAGGTGGAGACGGCACGGTAAATGAGCGGGGAATCGTCGCGCCAGCAGTGGGGATAGCTGTGCTTGATGGTGCCGCGGTGAACGAGCTTGCCTTCGGCCTTCAGGCGGGCGATGACTTCGGCGTCGACGTCCTTCACATAGCGTCCGGCGTAATCCGGCACGTCCTTCGTGAACTTGCACTCGGCGTCGATGGGGCAGACACCCGGCACGCCGTTGGCAGCGCCTGCGGCGGCGTCGTCTTCGCCGAAGCCCGGGGCCGTATGCACGACGCCCGTGCCGTCCTCGGTGCTCACATAGTCGGCAGTGATGATGCGGAAGGCGCCTTCGGCCTCCTTGTCCGCGAAGTACGGGAAAAGCGGGATATAATGCAGGCCGGCGAGGTCGCGGCCCTTGTAGCGCGCCACGATCTCCGGCATCTGGTCCGGCTTGTAATAGGCATGCAGACGGGACTCGGCGAGGATGAACGTGTCATCGCCGTCCTTCACCTTCACATAGTCGATATCGGGGCCGACGGCGAGCGCCATGTTCGACGGCAGCGTCCACGGCGTGGTCGTCCAAGCCAGCACGCTGGTGTCCGGCTCGTCTTTCAGGCGGAAGCGGATGGTGATGGCGGGGTCCGTGACATCCTTGTAGCCCTGGTTCGCCTCGAAGTTGGAAAGCGGCGTGGAGCAGCGGGCGCAGTACGGCAGGATCTTGTAGCCTTCATAGATCAGACCTTTGTCCCACAGCTGACGGAACACCCACCAGATAGACTCCATGTACTTCATGTCCATGGTGCGGTAGCCGTTGCGGAAATCGACCCAGCGGCCCATGCGCTTCACGATGGTCTCCCATTCGCTGGTATAGCGCAGCACGATGCCGCGGCAGGCCTCATTGAACTTGCCGATGCCGTAGTCCTCGATCTCCTTCTTGCCGGAGAGCTTCAGCTGTTTCTCCATCTCGTACTCGACCGGAAGGCCGTGGCAGTCCCATCCGAACGTGCGTTCGCAGTACTTGCCGCGCATGGTCTGGTAGCGCGGGATCACGTCCTTGATCGTGCCGGCGAGGATATGGCCGTAGTGCGGCAGGCCCGTCGCGAACGGAGGGCCGTCGTAGAACAGGAACTCCGGATTGCCTTTCCGGTTCCGGACAGACTTTTCAAAGATGCCGTTCTGCTCCCAGAACGCCAGATTGGATTCTTCGATGGAGGGGAACTCGGCGCTCCCCGAAACTGCCTTGAACATGATTCAAAACCTCGTTTATGGGAAAGATGAATGATAAAACCGGAAAAAGAAACGGTGCCTCCTCCTCAGACGCGCTCGATGCGGGACATCTTGGCATAAGGCATGCGGAGCACGCGGGGCGTTTCGCCCTCGTTGGATTCGAGCTCGAACACGGAAAGCGTGTCCTGCACCTCGAGGATCTTCGCAATCATGAGCGTGGAGCCATCGGCGAGCTCCAGACGGAACTGAGCCTTGATACTGGAGGCATCGGAGGAACCTTTGAGCTTCGCGAAATTGTCCTTGTTCGGCGTGGCGTCGATGCGGCGGCGTTCGGCCTCGATCTGGTCGCGTTCGGCCGCCATGCGTTCGGCTTCGCGTTTCGCCTCGGAAACGGCCTTGGCACGAATGACGAGTTTGCGGATCAGGAGAATCAGCGGATAAACGACCGGAAGGAGCAGCCCGAACCAGAAATGCTTTTTGCCGTTCAGTCCGGTGGAATTGGCGAATTCGTAGGAAGCGAATCCGGAAAGCAGCCAGATCAGGACGAGGATGCCCCGTCCGATCGCCCATCCGCGCTGCGCGTTGGCGGCGTCGACGAAACTGCCCGACCACGACAAAATCTGCGAAAAGAGTTCTTTGACAAATTCAAGTATTCCGGTCATGTTTTGTTTCCTTGTAGTTAGTATAGAGTAGCCAATAATTGCAAGATATTAATATAGCACTGTTCTTCAATATTAAAAGGCGGGGAACCCCTTTTTTTCAAAAAACTCCGGGGGAAAATGGCGGAAAACGATGGAAACGAAGACAGCGGATACGCAAAAGGCCCGCCCGAACAGGAAAGTTCGGACGGGCCGGATGTCGCGTTGAACGCGGTGTTCCGTTCAGGAACGGCTTACTTCATGAGCTTGCCGACTTCCTGGTAGAACTGCATGCGCTTGGCAGCGTCGCTCTCGGCCTGGGCGAAGAGCTCCTCGGCGTGTGCCGGGTTGGTCTTCAGCAGGGCTTTGTAGCGGCCTTCGCTGCGGATGAATTCCTGGAACTTGCCGTCGGACGGCTTCTTGACATCCCACGTGAACGGAACTTCGTTCGCGGGGTTGTAGCGGT
>Ga0310786_10000448_pt1 | contig 67201 bp, 61 predicted proteins | sample AusTroGonzalo_MG_FD_203881 | JGI IMG/M metagenome (GOLD analysis project Ga0310786, IMG submission 203881) | Bovine rumen microbial communities from tropical cattle in Woodstock, Queensland, Australia - Gonzalo_03 (v2) (version 2) | ecosystem: Host-associated > Mammals > Digestive system >... | reverse complement strand
AAAGAACCCGAAGAAGCTCTCTGTCAAGGACTACCTCCAGGAAGTCGTTGCAAAGCAGCTCGGCCTTACCAGCTTGAAGGTCGTGAACTTCATCCGCTTCGAACGCGGTAACTAAGAGCTTGAGAGCTAGTGAGGTGTGAGGACGGACCTACGGTCCTTTGAGCAACTTGCTAGCTGTGTCATCCTGAGCGAAACCCTGTCATTCTGGAGCCGAAGGCGATAGAATCAGGCGGAGCCGAAGGATCTCTAGCTAAAATTAAAATGGTCGCTCCCTCGCGGGGCGGCCATTTTTTGTGTCATCCCCGCGCAATTTGAATCGTCATCCCCGCGTAGGCGGGGATCTGGGCATGTTGTAAGTCCGAGTAATTTTTACTATATTTGGCATCCTGTTTCAAGGTGCATAATGTTTGATTTAAGTAATTTTTTTGATGGAATGTCCAAGCCCTTGCTTCGCAACGCCCATGCTAAGGCGTTCGGCAAAAAGGGCCTTTTAAACAATGCTCTCATCCAGTCCGAAACCTTGTCGTTCTATGCCGACAAAAAGCGCGTTGCGGACTTGTTCTCCAAGATGGAAACGTGGCAGCGCCGCTGCTTGAACTTGATTTACAACAGCGGTTCCAGAGGGCTTGCTTTTAACGAACTTCGACTGACGGTCCCTGTGAGCAAGAACCGCGAACTTCAGTCGTTCCTGCTCTCGATGTGCCGCTGTTACGTTATTTACCGTTCGTTCGTGGGCGGGACTCCTATCTACATAGGCTTTAGCGATTTTGTCGGGTGCTTTAACGTCAAGCCGGAAGGCGAAATTGATACAACGTCTCCGCTGATTTCTCACCAGAACCTCTTGGACTGGCATATTTGCATCGTGCTCGCCAACGCCAAGAAAAAGCAACTCCGCGTCAATAGCAACGGAACGCTGCACCGCCGTGGCCGCCAAGTTTGTGCGGAATCGTTTGTTTCGGCTCGTCATGTTTCCGAAAAGGCGTGTGAACACGAAATCGCGCTCGTCTTCAGTTTCCTTGTTCAAAACGGTTGGCTCGAACGCGAAAATACGTTCCTTTTCCCCTCCGCATCGGCGATAGATTTTATTCACAAAAATGGTTTCCGCTTGCATCAAGATGTTATCTCTTGGTGGATCAAGGAACGTTTCCATGGTGACCGCGACCTTTGCGCTCGGTTGTTGAGCGGTCTGGGCGAGGGTCTTTCGGCTGTCGATGCGGCTCTCCTCTTCTGGGTGATGGATCCGTCTTACCGCATTCAAGAAAAGTGCAAGGTGTTGCCTTGGGAATTCCTGCCGCGCCCGCTTTGTGAACTTTGGCTTTTGGGCCTTGTCGATTTCCGCATGGCTCAAGGGAAGGTGACTTCCGTGGTGCTGAGCAAGTCGGGCAAGGATTGGCTTGAAACGTCTATCGCGTCCATTCCCGATGCGAACCTCACCGCTCTCCCGAACTTTGACTTGGTCGTCTCTACGGGCATGGCGCCGCGTGTGCTTTACTCCCTCGCGTGCCTTGCGAAAGTCAAGAACGACGAGACTTTCCTCTGCTTCACGCTTGACAAGGAAACGTATGTGGCGGGCCTCAAGTGCGGATTCCCCGAATCCGAAGTCGAAAATCTCCGCAACTGGCTTAAGCCGCCGGAGAACGTCTCTTCGACGCTTGCCGAATGGAATGCTTCGTTCTACGGGGCGAAGGTGCGCACGGCTAGACTCCTGAAAGTGGAAAGTGCAGAAGTGCTGAGCGAGCTTTCCCGCTTCCCGCAGTTCATGGAATGCACCGAGGAATACATTCCGGGATATGGCTTTATCTTGAATCCTGAACGTGAAGCCCGTGCGTTTGAAATCCTTGAAAACTACGGGTTCTTCCCGTATGTGGGCGAATCGACGGAAAACCGCACTCCGGCATCTCTTGACGAATGGCGCGCCGAGTTTTCGATTGCATGGCCGGATGCCAAGAAAATCGATTACGATTTGAAGGACGAGGCGGATGAAGCTTCGGCACAGGCGACAATGGATTCGACCAAGTACGGCAGCATTTATCAGAAATTGAGCACGTTTGACTTGGTGAAAGTTCTCCGTTACGCAAAGACCGTCGGCACTCCGCTTGCCGCAAAGATAATGGACACCACCAAGCGTAATGCAAAGCTCGAAGAAAAGATGTTCTACGTGCATGCCCTCCATTTGGCAAAATCGCCTTCGATGGTCGAAATTCAGGAAAGCGGCAAGGAAGAACGTTTTTCGCTGGACTTGTCCTTTATCCGTGAAATCAAGGTCTTGGGCAAGAAAGCCGCCGCCCCGCAAGCGTAAGAACTTGCTGATTGCATAATGCAATGCCCTCGTCTCCGCGAGGGCTTTTTACGCTGTCACTCCGGTCCTCCAAACTTGTTCTGGAGACCATAGGCCGATAGAATCCATTATGGTACTCTTTGTCATTCAGACTCTTCGATAAACCCAGGGTAAACTCCGGCGGAAACAGACCTGTTCCAAGTTTTTTGTAATATCGCAGCTTTAATTATTTTTCGAAATAATGGTCTTATTACATATTTGTTTCAGAAAATGTATACAAAAATAACCAAAGGATTTCTTTTTCCGAGGACTCAGCGTCAGAAGGCTCTTTTGAACTCACTGGCCTAGCCGATGGTTTTCTCTATTTTATTCTAGCATCGCCCTGATCTCTTTCAAGGACTAGCCTCCTGCGGGAGACATTTTATGTCTAAAATCGTGTTCTACATTGATGGCTTAATTTTTATTTTGGTATAAAGCGGTCGTTCGAAGCTTCGAACGGAGATAAAAGAAAACGGATGTGAATATTTCTGTGTGCATGATTGCTGATTGTGTGCAGAAAAAAGTTGATTCTATTGAAAAATATTTATGCTTTTTTTCAATAGATAGCTTTCGTATATTAGGTGGCTTGGTAATTTTTTTATTTCTTTGTTAAGAGAATCTAATCCGATTCTTTCTACAAGTGTTTTTTTGTCGCTAAAAAGATCCGTGCCCAAACCAAGCCTGTTTCCTTCGATAGTAAAATTTAAAGAACTGAGTATAGTGGGGAACATATCTATGTCGGAAAAAAGTCGTTTTTCCTCTGCGATAGGAACCTTTGCTGGGTTTATAAATATGTTAACCCATTTTCTGTCATTAAAATCTTTTACTAAACGTGTACCCATAAAAAGATGGTCTCCAAAGATTACGATAGATGTGTTTTCATAAAAATGTTTTGTTTTAAGAGAATCTAAAAATTTTTTTAGTTCTCTAGATACACAACGTGCAGCTGCTTTAAGTCGTTCATCTTTGTTACTTTCATCGGTGATTTTTATGCAGTCAGGATCATAAAAACCATCGGGAGAATGTGTGTCTATGGTGAAAAAAGTCAGTGAAAACGGTTCTGATATCGTATCAAGAACTTGGTTGGCGAATTTAAAGGCTTCTTTATCTTGAACTGTTTTGAACCCTTGTTTTCTTATAAGGTCTGCTGTGTCTAAATTTAAATGTTGTATTAAATCGCTGGGGCCATATACCTCATTTATTTTTTGCTTTAATGCGAAATCTCGAAATTCTTTGTAAAGGCCAGGATTTCCTTGAAAAAAAATCTGCTTATAGCCATATTCATTTAGGATTTTGTAAATGCTTTTGTAATGGTGTAATATGGGTGCTTTTGTTGTATTTGTGATGGCAGGAATTCCTAAAGAGCGTGTGCGTGTTGCTCCAGATGTAAAATTAGAACCGATAGCGTCAAGTCCGCCCCCAATGCGTTTTTTTTCTTTTCCGAAATTGATGTTTTGCTGTGCGATTTCGGTAATTTCAGGAATAAGATTGATGTCTTGGTTGCCTCCGTGTTCTCTGTCGGCAAAGGTTGTTTCTAGGGATTCCAGATATATTAAAATTAAATTTCTTTTTTGCCCGGAAGGGGGGGGGGTGATTTTGATGGAATCTGGATTGATATAGTTATCTGCAAAGAACTTTGAATAGCCGGTTGATTTTTCGGGCTTGTCTGTTAGAATATGTATGTAATTGAGTATAGGAACTTCGTACATAAAAAGAGCGATAGTTGCCGCAAAGTATATGCTTACAAATGCAAATCTCTTTTTTGTACTGTTTAAAAATAGAAATGCAAATGCTGTTAGGACAATCGAAATAACAAGTGCTTGAGGAATTGTTGTGGAAAGGTATTGCTTGACCATTGAATAAGCGAAATCATCAAAAGGCTCTTGCAAAGTGAGTAATACTGTATTAGTGTCTTTTACAGGAAATGTGTTTATTGCCCAATAGAAACTTGCTCTGAGAAGGACTGTAAAAAAGAATGGAATTAATAGGAAAGGAATGAATGAAGGTCTTAAAGGCTGAAATGAAAAAGTTTTTTTTGTTAATTTATTTAAAACTAAAATTAGTGAGATGGTTATTACGATAGGTACTGTTGCGGAAGATTTTATTTCAAGAAAATAGTTTTCTACTATAAGAAAAAGACAAATTGCTATTGCTAATGATTTTAGAAGTCGTAAGACTATTTTTTGCATTGGTTGTACCGTAATAAGTGTAGATGTTTCTCTGTTTATTTGTTTTCTAATGTGTAATTTAGTTTTATAATTACCGATTCATTCTTAAAGTAAAGATTTTTAAACGAAATGCCCCGAAATGGATGTGATCATCGTCACGAAAATCTGGAATATATTCCAACTTGGAGTATAAAAAAATGATGAAAATCACATTTCCGTAAAAAAAAATCTATACTTACACCATCGAAAGTTTGATGAAATTTTTGCGATTTTGAACGAAAAACAGCACTTTTGACAATTTTTAGACTTGACCATGACAAAAACATGACAAAAGTTTGACAAAAGTATTGCTTTTCGAAAAAAAAGTGATTATATTATCAAATGTAAACGAGCAATAACGCTCACAACAAGAATGTGTAACTAAAACAAGGAGATACACTATGAAGAAGCAAGGTTTTACCCTTATTGAATTGATGGTCGTGATCGTGATCATGGGCATCCTCGCAGCAGTCGCAGTCCCGAAACTCTTCGGCATGATTGCTAAGTCCAAGGCCTCCGAAGTCGGCCCGGCAGCTGGAACCTACGTGAAGTTGCAGGAAGCCTATGCCGCTGAAAACAACGAAGTTGGTACCTGGGTTCAAATCGGTTACAAGGGGCCGGGTGAACAGGACAAGGATGACAAATCCTCCTCCAAGACAGCTGCATTTGGATATAAAGGAACAAGTGAAAAGGGATTTTGGGTTGCAACAAATTCTGTAGCTCTTAATGATTGTGAAAAGGGCAAAATATGGGTTGTGCAGACTAAGTATGACTCGGATAATGGCGCTATCAAAACAGATGTTGGTTCTAACGATAATGACAATTGCGTTACTCCGCTCGTTCCGAACTTCTGCAAGTTGTCAACAAATGCAAAGTGTGGTGAAGCAAAGAGCGAAACCTCAGTTGAGGAAAAGAAATCGTAATACCCAAATTTGCTAAAATCAAAAAGACCACCGATGTATTTCGGTGGTTTTTCTATTTTAAAATAAACATGAAAGTATGCTGTATTTATTCATCCCGCGATTGCTTTTATTTGTAGAGCAAATGACAAAAATTAACAACCTTGTCCTGAAGTCGATAAAAGCCCACTTTCGTCTTAAAAAACTCGATAACAATTGATAATAGTAGTGAAATCGCGAATAATACGGCAAATATCAAAATCGGATATTTAAAGCCATAAATAAAATCATGGAAAAAGTAACTACATACGAATGTATGCACCAGATACATATTCATGGAGTGTTTCCCCATAAATTCCAATGCTGACATATTTCGTTTAGTGGGGCAAAGGCTAACCACGGCAACAGAAAGAAATACCACTATAAACGGATCACCTTTTATCATCAAAAAGCAAGACAACACATATAATGGTTTCGCATATACAAAAATGCCAATGTTGCAATAATGGATACGGCAAGGACAACATATCGATGAACTTTATTCAATATTTTGTTGATTTCTTCAATATGTACAGCGATACAAATCCCCATAGTAAATATTACCAAATAGTTGGGAAGAGACTCTGCCAACAGCATTAAGCGACTCAAAATACCTGCTGGATTAAAGAACAGTAAAATAAAAAAACATACACAAACAACCTTACTCTTCACAGCCCAATAAAGTAGAGGGAATAATAGCCAAAGTGAAAGAATCAATCTATTGAACCACCATGTAACATTATACGATTCATTGTATTGTAAGCCCAATAATTCATGTAAAACTTTACATAACGCCGTAGCAGGAAACGTAAATTACCCCACAAGCCCTTCAATAGAGACTTACATTTACCGCATTGGACAACTTGATTGTCTGTCAAGTATTTCTGGTATTGCACAGCCATTCCATATCCTGACAAAAATACGAACAACGCCACACAAAACTTGCCCGTCAAAGCTAGTTTGAACGCGATAGCCCCATATTCTGAATTTTGAAAAATAAGTGATGGCAAAGCATTGCACAAATGGCGATCGCCTTAAGCACATTTGTTTCATTCAATGTAATGCGATAATCAATTTTTTCAGCATCAGTCATTTTGCGGTATCTTTGAATACTTGAAAAATTTCACCCGGCCTATATCGCGGAGCGTATCGACCTTGGCATTTTCATAGTAATGCCGATGCAAATAATCCAAGAGAATTTCATCATGAGATATAACTACGACGTTTTCCTTAACAACATCCCGCATGGGGTTTTCAACCCCATATTGCTTCAGGCAGTTTTCAACATCAGGGTAATAGGGAGTCCAAAATCCCAGACTAACAATATTTTTCCAACTGCCAAACGGTTCAGAAAAATAGAGTGGCACCCGATATTGCGAGAAAGACTGATACACAGACATCGATGTCAAGAATAAAGTATTGTCAGGGAAAGAATCCATATATTCAAAAACTTTTTTATAGTTATTCCAATTTTTTTCCTGATGGGATACTTGCAACATTCTTCCGCTTGACGGAGAACGTTGGTATGACTTCGTTAAATAGAAATATCCCATGTACGCGATGAACAAGGATGCGGCAATCGTATAAAAAGTACGGCAAGAAATTGGTCGGACGTTTTTCAACAAAGGAACTGCTAAAACAGTTGCGTAAATCCAAAAACCAGTCTCTACCCGGTACAGCAGACGCCACAAATATATAAGATAGCCGATCATCGCCAACATTACTGCGAAAGCCCCGTACACATAAAACGACCTTTTGCCGCCCATAAACAAGAGAACAAGACTTATCAAACAAAACGCCCAACAGCAAGGATGTAGTATAGAGGTTTCGATATGATAAAAAAAGCTATATGGTATTACAGACCATTTTATAGATGGCGTATATTTTAGAATTTTATCCGTAATCCGCTTTAAAGAATCTGTAGAAAAAATATCCGTATCATAGAAATTCCAGCTCATTAACAGCGAATAATCTTCTCCATAAATTCCTGTTTCTTCGATTTCGTCATAAACAGCACTTTTATTATAATTCGCCTTGTCGCCAAGCATAACGCGGTGCGGTTGGAACCTAGAGTATTTTACATACTCTGGGCTAGAGTAATGGCTAGCGTTCAAAGATTTGGCTCCCCACAAGCCACAAAACAAAATTAAAACACATAGTCCGAATCGATATTTGCATCTATAAGCCTTTCTTGCAAAAAACAATAGGGCGAACGCAAAAAAAGGTAAGCCCATTAAAAAAGCGTCTGTCCGCATGCTGTATCCCCATAGGGCGAGAATAAAGGCAAAAACGATATTTTTCTTTTTTTGCAACCCTCCATCCAGAGTGTCTAAAAAGACGAGCATCCCTGCGGCACCTAGCGCCGCCGCACATTGAGTAAATTGGATTGTCAGATAAAAGTCCCTTGCAAAACAGGCGACAATCATTATTGATAAGAATGTTCCCCATTGAAAGCCCATTCTTTTTATAACAAAATATGATATCGTCGTGAAAGAAATGAATACGGAGAACACCTCGCCAATATAATACCAACCTACTTTCGGAAATAAATGGTACAATGACAAAAGGGCATATCCATAAAGAACGTTTACGAACGGCATGCGAACATTATACGTATCCCCATACACCCCTTCCAAAATGCGAGCCATGAAAAAATCATCGGAATTGCCTAAAACGAACTTCTCCCCAAGAAGCATGCAAACAAGCAAGAAAAAGAGATTGATGGCGAAAGCCGTTTTAATGTCAAGGTGTTTTACATTTCGCATTATCTGTAATAATAGAAAAAACCACCGAAATACATCGGTGGTCTTTTTGATTTTAGCAAATTTGAGTATTACGTACCAGAAGATGATTCTGTAACCGTAGTTTCAGAAGCGGTGCCACACTTTGCACTTGTAGCCAACTTGCAGAAGTTCGGAACAAGCGGAGTAACACAGTTGTCATTATTAGTAGAACCAACGATTGTTTTAATTGCTCCGTTATCCGAGTCATACGAAGTGTTCACAACCCAAGCACTTTTTTGCGGACAATCGTTAAGAGCCACAGAGTTTACAGCAGCCCACACACCCTTGGTGTTTGTTCCTTGATACCCAAAAGCGGCAGTCTTGGAGGAGGACTTGTTATCAGAGAACTGTTCACCCGGTCCCTTGTAACCGATTTGAGTCCAAGTACCAACATCATTGTTTTCAGAAGCATAGGCTTCCTGCAACTTCACGTAGGTTCCTGCCATTTCTAACTAAATCCAGAAATTTTATACCGTTGCTGTAGTGCTTATTCACGATTGAGTTTTTGAAAAATAAAATGGGCTTTTATCGTCTTCTGAATAGTGTAATACAGACTCTTGAAGTACGAAGAAAATCTTTCTAGCTTTTTTTTATTATTTTAATATTGCTGTCAATAGAATTTTTTTTTAGAGAATCAACATGTCTTCCTTCGCTATAACTAAAATTTCTGTAAAAAATTTCAAATCCTTAGCCGATTTTGATATAAGCAATTTGCCAAAAAAAACTGGAGCTATTGCCAAATCAACTCGTTTCACAATGGCTTTGGCCTCTCAATCTGACAATACAGATTTGTCGGATTGGGGTGTATTTTATTTTCCTGTTGGGAAAAATTTTGAAAATACAAAAGTACCTACATAAACTATGCTTGAGTTTGAGTATGATTCGTAAAAGTCCACTTTTTTTGGCTTTGTGCCTTAACCTGTTTTTTTTATTCCTGTATTTTGCATTTGGGCAGGTGCGGCATGGCTCGCTTGACGACTACTTTATGTCGAGCGTGTTGACTGGGGCGTATGGAGGAGAATACGATGTCCATACGTATTTTGTTAATTCTGCATACGGCTATTTCTTGAAGCCGTTCTATTGGCTGTTCCCGAAGGTGGGGTGGTATTTTATTTTTGAACTTGTGGGGACGTTTGCCGCGTTTACGACGTTTTCGTTTTTTATGATCCGTCGTCTGGGGACAAAATACGGATCTGTTGTATCCTCTGTTTTGTTGGCATCATTGACTCCAGATTTTTACTTTCAGTTGAGCTTTACGCAATGTGCGACTATTTATACGGCTGCGGGCATTGTTGCTCTGTTGTTTGGAATCTCTGAAAGTAAAAAGAAGTTCCTTCTTTTGGGTGGGCTTTTTCTTTTGGCAGGTAGCATTATGCGTTATGAGGGATTCTTGCTTGGAATGCCTTTCCTTTGTTTTTTGTTGGCTGTTCATTTTTTCGAAAAAAGGCGAATTTCGTTAATTGCCGTTATTGTAATTTGTGTTACGTTTGTTTCAATTTGGGGGCTAAGGGAACATGAACGCTCCCTGTTTTCTTGCGGCGATTATAAATATTATGCGGCTTACCAGCCGATTCGGGCTTATTTTGGAGATGGTGCCTATTATGATGGAGAATCGACGTATGATGAGTTGGAAGAACGAGGCATGTCGGGGCCTGATTTTAAAAATCTAAAGGCTTGGATGTATTATGATACGGATGTTTATCAGATTGACAGCCTGAAGCCGATAAGAAAAATTGCTCAGAATAATTTGTATGTAACGAACCCGAAGCGGGTTGTAGTCACTTATTTCTTTTCGATATCGAATGCGCTCATGCGCTGTAGCGGCTGGTGCTGGGTGTTGTTTTGCGTTTTGCTGATGCTGTCGTCGTCTAAAAAGGCGAATGCTTATCCTTGGGTTTCATTTGGCTTTGTCGCCGTATGTATTGGATATTTGCTTTTGCTGAACAGGTTGGTTTATCATGTCGAATCTGGAATATGGGTGTATGCCATAACTTCGGCTATTCCGTTTATGCGAAAGGAAATATTAATGAATAACGAGTTATTCATAAAAAAAGAAAAAAAGTATTTGCTTGGAATGGTTTTGTTATCTGTTGTATTTTCTTATATTGGCATTTCGAATCAAGGCGTATTGAAACAGCATCTTTCAATAATTGAAACTCCCGAGATGACCGATGACTGGGCTGAATTTCTTGATTATGCAGGTAATCATCCAGATGATGTTTTCTTGCTTTCTTTTAATAGGTACAAGGAGCTTGGCATGGTAAAAAATCCTGCGTATAAGGCGATTGAACCTGGTAGTTGGCAGAATATATTCTCCTGGGGGTATTGGAATATTCATTTACCGGGAATGAAGTACGAATTTGAAAAACGCGGGGTGCATAACCCAATTCGGGATATTGTCCATGAAAATGTGTATGTACTAGAAGATGAGTTTGGACCAGTTCTTGCGCCTTTTTATTTAGAACACTATCATGATACTGTTGTTGTTGATACTGTTAAAACTTTTGGGACAATCGTATTACACAAATATCGCTTGAAGTAGGGCTTGTTATGGATAAATTTCAAAAAATAAATTTGATTGTTTTTTTTATCGTTGTGTTTGTTTTGGCTGTATTAGCGTATTTGCGTGGATTTTTTGATTTCACGGCACCTATAGGAAAACCTTGGCATTTGTTGCCTTCGGTTCATGAAGATTCGCTTTCTCAGGAGTATTTGGCTGAATATCGCATATTAGGTAAAAAAGCGTTGCGTTTGCAGCTGTTTGACAGCTCCCGCACAAATGTATTTATCTTGGTTGATGCATGGGGGGTGCCGAATCAAGAATCCGTGCTGAAAGAGGAATTTGCGTTCTTTGAAAAGATTCCGCATACGTTTGCTCTACATCAACGACTTGCTGCCCGCAATAAACATGCGGAACGTGTGGAGTTTCGCGATGGTCCTGAAAACAAGATGTATTTATTTGGCGGTGATTCCGCTGAATACAATCGTCCGAATCTTGTGCGTGAAATCGGTTTCAAGAAAACGTTATTTTGTCAAAAGTGCAATGACGAGGTGATGATTGCCAAAATGGATTCGTTGCTTGAAAATGATTCGCTCCAGTGGATTACTTGGACTACGCAAAGCTCACGGTCCGGGGATAAGGATAGCTTGCGTAAATCGTTAAAGTTGATAGCTGATTTTGCGGAGCATCATCCTGATGTTCAGGTAATTGTGCAGGGTACTCATCGCCCTGTGTTGTGTACCCCCGAAATCCGAAATGCGTATAAGTATCATTGGGTTCCGACTGTGATTCTGAATGGGAAAAAATGAAAAACTTGTTCAAAAATTTGCTCTACGTATTTATTGCGACCGCACTTGTGACGATTGCTCCTTATCTGATTACGTTCGAAAAGGGGCAAGGCATCGAACGCGGTTTGTTTGAATATGGAATTTTTGCGTTGTTGCTGTTTTATGTTTCGTTGAGGAACCGTATTCCTTCTGGCAAGAAGAAATTTTTTGTAGCGGCCGTTTACGTTTCGCTTGTGATTGTTTCGTGGATTGACTTGCTGACGATACTTGTTGTAAAAAAATGGTTTGTGGGGTGGTATGGAATTATTCCGTTTGCGACTTGTGCCCTCGCTTTGGCTATGGTAAAAGAAGTGAACGAAATCTCGTTACGACAAGCGAATGTTATTTTATTTGTTTCTTTCTTTGCACATTTCGGTGCAATGAGAGTTTACTCGGAACAACCGCTATTTCAATTTTCGATTCCACTGTATTTGGCACAACAGAACCAATCTATTGACCGGAGTTATTTGTCTAAAGATTTTCGAATTCGGTACAATGCGATAGATTCCGTAGCTGTAACAAAGAATTATGTAGATTCTTCTCGCAGCAATGTGGTTGTGCTTGTAGAATCGTGGGGCATTCCGATGGATACGGTCAAGTTCAACGAAGAACTTGCTGTGTTTGGGGGACTGCTAAAGAAACAAGGCGTGCATCCTAGAAAGTTTAGCCGTACCTACACTGCGGAACGTGAGGATTTGCTGGACTCAACTTGGCGTGATTCAAGTGGTCGGCTGGATTCGCTTTTTATGCCAAAGCGTTTTGCGGAACTAGGTCTTAAGACGACTTTTTTGTTTGGCGGCGATTCTACTGTTCAATGGCGGTATAAGTATATTCGCAATATCGGCTTTCGCGATGTTGTATGGAGTGATTCTGTTGTTGCTGATAGAGTGATGGCTACGAAAATAGATTCTTTGTTGAATGTTTCGGTATGCGATTCCTTGGTTGATTCAACTTGCTCTAATCGCCAATTTATTGCTTGGACAACCCGTGATACAAAATTTCCGATGGGGGAGGTGTCTGCAGAGGTTGAAACGCTGTATTTTAAACGATTGTTTGGAACATTGCGGATAATTGCGGATTTGGCAAAGAAGCATCCCGATGTGCGGTTTGTGGTTCAAGGCGACCATGAGCCAATCTTGGCTCCATTGGAATTCCAAGCGAAATTTTACCGCCGATGGGTGCCGTATGTGGTGCTGAATTAAATTTCTTTTTTTCTTACACTCTGTAAGTAAAAAATTGTTTATATTTCAAATATGACAAAGATTCCTTTTAACAAGCCACCTTTTGTGGGGCTTGAGTTTGATTATATCAAGCAGGCCGTAGAAAGCGGCAAAATTTGTGGTGATGGCACGTTTAACCTCAGGTGTCATGAGTGGCTCGAAAAGCATACGGGGGCGGTCAAGGCTTTGATGACCACTAGCTGTACGCATGCTCTCGAAATGTCCGCCCGCCTTTGCAACATCGGTCCTGGTGACGAGGTGATTATGCCGTCGTTCACGTTCGTGAGTACTGCAGACGCGTTCGTATCGCAAGGCGCAAAGTGCGTATTTGTGGATATCCGCCCCGATACGATGAACTTGGACGAAAAGCTGATTGAAGACGCGATTACCGAAAAGACGAAAGCGATTGTGCCGGTCCACTATGCGGGGGTCGGCTGCGAAATGGACAAAATAAACGAAATCGCGAAACGACATAATTTGTTCGTGGTCGAGGATGCCGCTCAGGGGATGATGGCTACATACAAGGGGCATGCTCTCGGCTCCTTGGGTGATTTCGGCTGCTACAGCTATCACGAAACCAAGAATTACAGCATGGGCGAAGGCGGCGCGTTGCTCATCAACCGTCCGGAATTCTGCGACCGTGCCGAGATTATCCGCGAAAAGGGAACGAACCGCTGCCAGTTCCACCGCGGCGAGGTTGACAAATACACTTGGGTGGAGCTTGGCTCCAGCTACTTGCCGAGCGAACTCAACGCTGCGTACCTCTATGCCGAACTGGAATGCGCTGATATCATCAATGATGCTCGCATGGCAAGTTGGAATGCATACCGCGAAAGGCTCGCTCCGCTTGCCGAAAAAGGATTGATTGAACTTCCGTATATCCCGGAACACTGCACGCACAACGCTCACATGTTCTACTTGAAAGTGGAAGACCTTGCGACTCGCACGGCTCTAATCAAGCATCTTGTCTATAACGGTGTTTTGGCGGTGTTCCATTATGTTCCGCTGCATTCGTCGCCTGCCGGCATGCGCTTTGGACGTTTCCACGGCGAAGACAAATACACCACTAATGAAAGCAATCGCTTGCTGCGACTCCCGATGTTCTATGGGCTAAAGATGGAAGAAATCGAGTTTGCTTGCGAAAAGGTGAATGAATTTTTTGGGGTGTGATGTGCCGAATCTAGTGGCTATTGACTTTTAGATTGTAATAAGTTATACTTTTGTTGATATGCCGAACTTGACCTACACGCTCATAAACAAGGAAACCCCCCTTTGCGATTTTGTGATAGAAGGGGAGGGCGAACTTGAACTTTGCAAGGTTGCAAAGACTTATTCGCCGTTGCCTTTGGAGTGTGAGCCGATTTCAGGATGGGTGGAAGGACGGAGTGCCGCCAAACACCGCATGCATGTGAAACGGATATTGGAACAGTGCGGAGGAAAAACAAAGAGCGGATTTATTGCTTTTACGCATTGCCTTTCGCTGACGGATACGCTCTGGGTAAAAAGCGAAGGTGAAGATATTGCATGGAAAGATGTGAACTTGTACGAAAATAACTTTGATGAAGTTATTTCGAAACTGTCGTTTGACGGCAATGGCCTGTTCGGAATGCAAATGTCAACGACATCGCCAGAACTCACGACGGACGGCGCTTACGACAAATGCTGGCTAAATGAAAAAGATGGAATTCATCTTATAAAGACGGGAAGTACCGGGGCTCGGAATGCGGGGCTTGAACCTTACGGCGAAGTGTTGGCGAGTCAGGTCTTTGAAAAAATCTGCGATTCTGTGAAATACTGTTTCAGAAGATTTGATGGACGAGTTGTTTCTGATTGTAAAATTTTCACGAGTCAGAAATTTGGCTATCGCCCGATTGCACCTTATTATAACGAACGTTTAACTCTTCCGAGACTGCTTGAAATTTACCGCGAAATGGGCTGTGAAGATGCTTTCCGCCGAATGGTCGTTGCGGATTGCATCACGTTAAATTCCGACCGACATTTTGGAAATTTCGGGTTCTTGGTAAACAATGAAACGTTTGAGCGAGTGACAATCAATCCCTGTTTCGATTTTAACATGGCTTTTGTTCCTTTGTCCGAAGATGGTTTTGATTTCGGTAAAAAGGCAGACGGAACCGAATGCGATTTTGACGAATACCTCTCGAAACGAGGGCCTGTAATCGGTAGCAATTACGTGGCTCCGGCTCGAGCAATTCTCACGCCCGAAATAAAAAATTGCGTTGAGGAAATTCGCGAAACGCAGCTGACGGTTCCTTGTGATGAACGCTTTACTGAAAAAAGGCTCACGCAGATGAACATGATAAAGAACGTTCAGTGCGAAAGGATTCTCGGTTTTGATGCAAAGTGGGTGTTTTAAAGGGTTTGCTGCTTTTCCGAAAATAGCTGTGTTTTTTCAAAATATGGCGGAAGAAATGTATTTAAGTAAGATTTTTTATTTATTTTCTTGATATGAGTCCTAAGCCAATATTTTCAATCGTTTCGCCCGTTTATCGAGCCGAGGGAATTGTAGAAGAATTAGTTCTGCGTTTGACGCAGAGCCTTTCTACGGTTACGGATAATTTTGAGATTATCCTTGTGAATGACGCTTCTCCAGATAATTCGTGGCAAAAGATTTTAGAGGTTGCGAAAAAGGATTCCCGTGTAAAGGGTGTGAACCTTAGCAGAAATTTCGGCCAGCACTATGCCATTTCGGCGGGACTTAGTTTGACTAAAGGTGAGTGGGTGGTCGTGATGGACTGCGACTTGCAGGATGTCCCTGAAGAAATCCCTAACCTTTATAACAAGGCTATTGAGGGTTTCGATATCGTTTTTGCAAAACGAATGTATCGCATTGACAATTTTTTCAAGAAGCTTTCTTCGACGTTATTCCACTTGACGTTTCATTTCTTTAGCGGAATTAAGACGGACAAGACGATTGCGAATTTTGGAATTTATAATCGTAAAGTTATAGAAGAGTTCAACAAAATGCCGGAACGTTCACGCTCTTTCCCTTCGTTGATTTCTTATTTGGGATTTAAAACTACGGCTATTTCGGTAAAGCATGCACCACGTTTTGCTGGAGAATCTTCTTATACGTTTGCGAAATTGATTCAATTGAGTTTTGATGTGACAATTGCAAATAGCAATAAGCCCTTGAAGATTGCTGTTGAATTGGGTTTCTTTTTAGCGGCGATTTCCTTTTTGCTTGCCGTTTATAACTTAGTTGCTTATTTGGCGGGATTTATTCAGGTTCCTGGCTTTACAACGACAATTTTCTCTATTTGGTTTGTTGGCGGATTGTTGCTTGCCATGCTTGGAATTGTCGGGTTGTACGTGGGCAAAATCTTTGATCAAGTGAAGGGCCGTCCGCTTTATGTGATTTCGGAAAAGGTGAATTTTGAGGAAAAAGATGTTTTTTGAAAAGTATGGTGTAAAGCTCGTTCGACTGACTGCTGACAAAATTGAACTTGTCAGGAATTGGCGCAATGATCCGAAAATTTCTCAGTACATGGAATTTCGTGACCACATTACCCCCGAAATGCAAAAAAAATGGTTTGCCAGTATTGATAACGAAAATAATTATTATTTTATTATAAATTATAAAGGTGGCGATGTCGGGTTGACCAATGTCAAGGATGTGGATTATGCAAAAAAAACGGGGGAGGGCGGGATTTTTATTTATGAAGATTCGCTTTTGAATTCTGATATCCCGTTTCGCGTGATTTTCGCCTTGAATGATTTTTCCTTTGAAGTACTTGGGCTTGAAACCATGGTTGCCCATATTATGGATGATAATCAGCGGGCGATTGACTTTAACTTAGTGTTAGGGTATAAAAAATCTTCAGATTCCAAGGGGCCGAAATCGACATACTTTTTAAACAAGGCGGATTACTTCAAGTGTCGTAGTAGATTTGCTAGATTGTTAAAATAGAGGTTTTTATGGATATTAAGGAATTTGTGAATTTATTTGCGGATCAGTTTATGGATCCGAACGAAACTGTCTTTGCACCCGAAACAAAATTCCACGAACTTAGTGGATGGACTTCGATGACTGCGCTTTTGGAAATTGCAATGATTGAAGATAACTTTGGAACGACAATTCCGAGTGAGGTTATTCGGAGTTCCTCTACGATTCAGGATTTATTTGATGCAATTTTGAAAAGTAAAGGCGATGCGTAATCATGGCAATTTTGGACTACAAGAATATTGGCATTTCGGCTGTTGCTGCTTGCGTCCCTAAACGCATTGAGAAAAATGAAGATCTTGCTGGATTTTTGAATGCTGAAGAATTGAAAAAAACAATTGAATTTGTAGGTATTCGAGAGAAGCGTTACGTCGATGATGATGTCTGTGCTTCGGACTTGTGCTACAAAGCTGCCTTAAAATTATTTGAAGACAATTCTATTGATCGTTCGGAAATAGACGCTCTTATATTCTTGAGCCAGACTCCAGATTATCGCCAGCCGGCAACTGCACCCCATTTGGCATATCGTCTTGGCCTCGGAACGCATGTTCTTTCGTTTGATATGAATTTAGCTTGTTCAGGCTATGTGTATGGCCTTGCAACTGCATTTGCTTTTATGTCTAATTCTGGCATTCGCAAAGTTTTGCTGCTTGCGGGAGAAACGATGTCGAAAACGATTTCCCGGAATGACAAGGGTATGGTTCCGCTTTTTGGGGATGCCGGGACAGCCACATTAATTGAAACTGGGGATTTTGGTGCATCTGCGTTTTCGCTCAATTCTGATGGAAGCAAATTTAAAGTTCTCCAGATGACTTATGGTGGGTATCGCAATCCAAGTTGTGGGAAAGAAGAAACTTTGCAAATGGATGGCATGGAGGTGTTCAATTTCGGTATTCGTGCGGTACCTTCGGATATCCGGAAAATGCTAAACCACATTGGCAAAACTATAGACGATATTGACTTGCTTATTTATCATCAGGCAAATAAATTCATGACGGATTTTTTCAGCAAGCACCTTAAAATTTCTGCTGACAAAACTCCGTATTCGTTAGATCGTTTTGGTAATACAAGTTCGGCATCCGTTCCGCTTACGATTGTTTCGGAATTACATGATGCCGCAAAATATCCGAAGCGTGAATCTGTGTTGTTTTCTGGTTTTGGTTCTGGCTTGTCGTGGGGAACCGCATGGCTGAATCTTTCTAAAACAAATGTATCGGAATTAACGGAGTATTGATATGACGCACGTATTCAGAAATTCAACGGTTGAACTGCTTTTGGGAAATGCAGGCTTTACATATTCCGGTTACGATGAAGTGACCAACGCCAATACCGAAGCCGATGACTACATTTGGTTTTATACGGTTCCGATGCATGCCAATACCAGGGAGACGGCAGAAGAAATCGCTAGCTATATGGAGCGCCTTAAATTGGTTCATTCGCAGGTGTCTGCAACAAAACCTTTTTTTGCATTTACGCTTTTTAGTTTGATTGATTTTCGGACGGAAACTACTGATTTTTCTGTAGCACAGGCGGTTGACGAGTTTAATGCAGCGTTAATCCGGTTTGCATCGGAAATGCCAAATGTCAAGATTGTGTACTTTGCGGATTTTTGCAGAAAATATTCCGAAAGCGATTTGATAGATTGGAAGTTCTATTTTATCTCGCAAACCGCGCTTAATCCCAAGTTGGCGTTGCCGTTCAGAAAGTGGTTTGCTGCACAAAAACTGGCGACTGTAAAGGTTGCGAAAAAGTGCTTGGTTTTAGACCTTGATAACACTCTTTGGGGTGGAATATTAGGGGAAGATGGCCCTGAACACTTGAAGATTGGCGGTGATTATCCAGGAAAAGCTTTTCTCCTATTCCAGCAGCAAATTTTAGAATTGCAAAAAAACGGGATAATTCTTGCTATTTGTAGCAAGAACAACGAACAGGATGTCCTTGATTTCTTTGAAACGAGCCGTGACCAGGTTCTGAAAAAGGAACACTTTGCTGCTTGGCGGATCAACTGGCAGGACAAGGCTACGAATATTCGTGAGTTGGCTCAGGAACTGAACATTGGTCTAGACAGTATGGTGTTTTTGGATGATCAACCAGCAGAACGTGAACTTGTCAAGAACTTTATTCCTGAAATTACTGTTCCCGATTTCCCTGCTGCACCGTATCAGTTGCCGGTATTCTTTAAGACCTTGCGCGATGAATATTTCTGCGTTTATCAGGCTAGGGAAGAAGATCGAGGCAAAACGGAACAGTATAAGCAAAACGCACAACGTCATCAGCTGCAACAGCAGTTTACTAACATCGATGACTTTATCAAGAGTCTAGAAATCGAGACGACAATCCGTCTGAATGACGAAGCCGATTTCCCTAGAATTGCGCAGATGTCGCAAAAGACGAACCAGTTTAATTTGACGGGAAAACGCTATACCGATTTGGAGATTAAGGAAATCGCTTCTCGGCGGGGTATGATCTTTTCTCTGTCGGTAAAGGACAAGTTTGGCGATAGCGGACTTACTGGAGCTGCTGTTATAACAACTATTGGTAATGATGCCCATATCGACAATCTTTTCTTGAGTTGCAGAATTTTGGGCCGCAAAATTGAAAAGACCTTTATGGAGCGGATTGTATGTTCGCTGAGGGAGGAAGGTTTTGAAAATGTGACTGCCGCCTTTAATAAATTGCCCAAGAACCAGTCCGTGGCCGATTTTTACGGGTCTGTAGGCTTTACCATTACAAGTACTAGCGAAACTCAAAAAAATTATGTATATTCTTTGAAATAAGGCTTGGCAATCAGTATCATATAAATGTTTTTTTTTGAGTTCAAAATGAAACTTAAAGCACTAAAAATTGAAAATTTCAAGTCCGTTCAGAATACCGAGATTTTTTTTGACAAGAAATTAAGTGTTCTCACTGGCTCGAACAATTGTGGGAAAACCACAATTATTGAGGCTGTTTCATTTTGGGTAGAGTGTTTCGAGAAACTAATATCTCGAGCAAAGAAAACTGTTCGTGGACGTTATAATGCTGGTGATTATATTCTAGGACCTTCGAACAATCGATATTTTGAATTTGGGGAAATAAATAGTGTCAGGGTTCCTCACTTCGAAGATATCTTCATCAACAGAAATATAAAGAAAATAATTCGATTGACAGCAACGATAACTTCGGATGATGGACGAAGTGAACTGAAAATTCCAATATCTGTAAGAAGTTCCACTAAATCTCGTTATGCGATAAAACTTGAAAATGAGTCTTCTTTTAGGTATAGGTTGTTCAATACATTGTTCCAAAACTGGTATCCTACTCCAGTGTCCGAAGTTTATGCAAGCCCGATAGCAAGCATTTCTCTTTCTGAATTATTCTTGACATCGCCTCAATTACAGGAACAGATAAAAAAGAGAGAATCTCAGCAAATACTTCGAAACCGACTTTATAAGTTGTACCATTCCCCTAGTGCCGGTTTCTTTCAAAAATTTGAGCACGATGTATCTTATATCCTATATAATACCGCTACGGAATCAAAAATTCATTTTTTCTGTAAATCAGATATTAATCGAGATAAAGCTGTTGTCTTCAATTTTAAATTAGACGGAGACTCGGTAGAAAAGGATATATCGTTATTAGGTAGCGGGTCTTTGCAGATAATTGAAATTTTACTTAACTTATATAACTTTGTTGACGAAAAAAAAGACCTTGTGCTGATTTTATTAGATGAACCGGATAGCCATATTCACCGAGATATGCAACGTCGTTTACTGGAAGTTCTTGAGAGAACGACGGCTTCTACTCAGATTATCGTGACAACTCACAACGAATCTTTGATTCGATCTACGCAGTTAACAAATTTGTTTCATATAGATTTGTCGATGGGAACGATTAAGAATGTGGAATCAAAGGAACTCTCTAAAATTGGGATACCCCATTTCACAGGGCTTTATCCAGATGCTATAACTCCGGTGGTTCGGAGTGTGTGCGGTGGATTTTCTGGTCTAGACTTTATCAGTGCTCTTGAAGCAAATAAAATTGTCTTTGTTGAGGGGGATGATGATGCTAGGTTGCTTTATTGCTTGTTCCGCAAGAAACTCGAAAACGGTCCGAAGAAAATAATGTTTTGGGTCTTGGGCGGGGTCAGTAAGATTCTTGATAAGATAGACGGATATTACCAGGTGTTCAAAGACATCAAAAATGGAACGTCCTTATGGGATAAATCAGTTGTTGTCTTTGATCAAGATGCTTTGTTAGATGAACATAAAAGTATAATTATAGACAAATTGCAATCTGTTTACAAAGTAAAGGCTTTTGCTCCCAATCTCTACACGCAAGAATCTGTTTTGCTGACGAACCCCGAAAAATTATTCCCGCTATTTTGTGCCGTCTATGGTGTAGATCCGTCTTTAAAAACGAATTTTATGGCGGCTTATGAAAAGTATGTAGGTGTTGTTATAAACAAGAAAAAAGAAGAATTCTCATTAAATAAAATGAACGACTCTGTGATGAATGGGTATCAAGGAATGTACGTCGATAAAATGAATGAACATTTCGGAACAAAGTTGAAAAAGGAACCCTTAGCTTTGGCAAAGAAAATGTCTAGCTATTATCTGACGCAACCTGTTTACAAACTTGCCAAAAAAGAGGATGTGGCTTTTGTTATAGATGGAATTTTGAAAGATTTAGGTTCATCGCGGAAATATGCCGATACGGACCTATACTCTTTTGCTCAAAAGGCTGAAAATCCCACCTTTTTTGATGAATGGAATAGAACTGTAGATTTTTTGAGGTAAGCAATGACCAAGTCTGAACAACTACTGCAAATATTCAAGGATGTTCTTGAAATTGAAACTATAGACGAGACCGTTTCGCAGGCCAACTGCGAGGCGTGGGATTCTATCCATCACCTTAATTTGATCCTGGCGATTGAGTCGGGTTTTAATATTTCTTTGGAACCCGAAGAAATGGAACAGATGCAGGACTTTGCGACTGCGTTGAAAATTGTGGAAAATAAGTAATTTACGCTTTTTAATTTAAAAATTACGAAAATTTTGTAATTTTTAGTAATAAAATTCAATTTTTGCTAAATTTAATACTATATTTATAGTATGCTTATCGAGTTTTCCGTTAACAATTTCCGCTCCATAAAGGGTGACTTGACCCTAAATATGCTGAGTACGGGGACCAATGCCGTCCCTCTGTCGTCTGTCGTATTGTATGGTGCGAACGCCAGTGGCAAGTCGAATGTGTTGGGAGCGTTGAGAATGATGCGGGCCATCGTGCTGAACGAGGGCAAGGTGATGCTTTCGACAGACGAACTGCCGTACAATCCGTTTCGGTTGGCGAGCGATTCGGAAAAAGCTCCAACGTGTTTTGATGTAGTCTTTGAGCAGGACTCCAAGAAATACAAGTATGGGTTCTCGTACGATTCGGGAAAAATCTATTCCGAATATCTTATGGTTTACGAATCCAACCGCCCGACAACGATTTATGAATACGAACAGCAGAATGGTTTTAAGCCAAATTCAAAATTGACTGCCCTAAAAAAATTCAGCCAGAACCCGAACATGCTTTGCTTGTGGGAGGTTGACCGCCGAGGGGTGGAATATGCGAAAATAGTGCTGAAGTGGTTCAAGGATTTGGTTTGCGTGACCTTTGATTCCGAAAATGGCTTGCGCGGTGCGTTTTCTTCGTCTATCCTTAGATTTTTTGACGATCCTTCAAAAAAGGCTCTAATATCCGCATTTGTCCATTCTGCAGATATGGGCATCAAGGATGTTCGCCGAGAAACTTTACGGAATCTCCTGAAGGGGAATAAGAAAAGCGACAATCTGAATTCGCTGGTCGTGGAATACGAGTCGATTCAAACGGTACACGACAAGTTCGACAAGAGAAAGAAAAGAATAGGCGAAGTCGCGTTTGATTTGTTCGAAGACGAATCAACAGGGACCAAGAAACTGTTTATTGTTATGGCGCTGATGCTCGATGCGCTGATGAATGGGAATGTGTTGCTTCTTGACGAAATGGATGCCAGCCTGCATCCGCTGTTGACGCGGAAACTCGTGGAAATCTTCAAGGATTCTGCTCTGAACAAGAAAAATGCACAACTGGTATTTACGTCTCAGGATACGAACTTGTTGGATATGGACTTGTTCAAGAAAGAACAGGTATATTTTGTCGAGAAAAATGCCGTTGGAGAAACGAGCCTTGTGTCACTTGTGGATTATGCAAACATCCGCTCCGAAAAAATCGAGAAGAACTACATTCTGGGCAAGTTCGGCGCTATTCCTAACTTGGGTTCCTTTGAATTCTTGAATGAGGTTTAACAGTGACCATTCGGGATTTTAGGAAAAAATCTTTTCAAAGGAAAGTTGCCAAGCGGTCTCCGAAGAAGCTTTTTCTGATTGCTTGCGAAGGAGAGAAAACCGAGCCGAACTATATCAACGACATGGTTGAGTCCTACAAGCGTGCGGGAAAAATTGCGATAGGTTCTAGGGTGCTGATTGTAAACCACCAGCATACGGATCCTGCCGGAGTCCTGAAAGATTTGTTGGCGCACCCGTATTTTGAGGACGCCGAGCAGCGCTGGATTGTCGTAGATAGGGACGAGGTTGAAAACATAAAATCCGAAAATGGTGGACACACACAAGAAAACTTTGACTTTGCTATGCAGGAATCTGCTTCGCATAATGTCGATGTCGCATATTCGAACCCGTGCTTTGAGTTATGGCTGGTCTTGCACTTTGAGTACAGAGATTCGTCTTCTAGTCGCGTAGATATTCAAAAGAAGGCGCTTGAATTGCTAAAGAAAGAAAAAATATTGCGTGTGTCGGACAAAATTGATGATTTAAAGGCTGCAAAGGGCCTGTTCATGGTGTTGGGGGAGAAACGGTTGAATACGGCAAGGAAAAATGCCGAAAAACTTTACTGCCGGCATGGCGAAAATAGAGACAACCCGTCAACAAGCGTTCATAAACTTGTTGATGCTGTTGAAAGTTTGGGGTAGGGAAAATCTAGATTTTATGAAAATATTGTAAATGGGGCGTTTGAACGCTTTTCTATGAAGGAATGTATATGGATCTTGGATTTACCATAATTGGTACTGTTTTTAGTGTAATTAGCTCAATTATACTATCAATAAGGGTAAAAATGCTATTGAACTGGATCAATTTAGTCTTAAGGGCTCACGAAGCTAGTATTAGTGCTATAACTCAGGTTATAAACAACCCCTTGAAAAGTCTTCCTGTTTTAATGGGAACTGCAAAGAAACTCGAAAACATAACGGAAACTAAAGGACAATATCTCTTTATTTCAGGTTTGTTGTTTATTGCGAGTGGAGTGATTTTCCAAATTTTAGGAATTTATTTAAAAAACGGGTGAATAAAAAGTGACGTTTTGTTGATGCGTCGAATATTATAGATATTTATGCCTAAAGTCAAAGTTTGTCATGTGACCCATGGAATTGTGGGAAGTGGCGTGGAGCAGGTGATTTTTAACTATTGCTCGCGCATGACGGATAGATTCCAATTTGACATTCTTTACCAATATGAACCAAATCCTGAAATTTTGAAGAAATTTCAGGAAGCCGGATTTAATTGCATTCAAGTACCATCAAAGGTTTCTCATCCCATAAAACATTTATGGACTGTTTATAAAACGTTCAAAAGCAATCATTATAAAATAGTTCATTCGCATTTGGACTATTTTATGAATAGCTACATATGTTTACTCGCTATGCTTGCGGGGGTAAAGAAACGTATTGCTCATCACCACCAAGCGTATCAGAAAAAAAATGTAATGCTTTCGTTGTTGTGCGCGGCATTGCGCATTCCTTGCAAACTATTTGCGACAGATTGGCTTGCTTGCGGCGAAGTGGCAGCAGTCAATGGTTGGGGACGCGGAGCTGTAAAAAATGGTCGTGTGATGATCCTTCCTAATGCTATTGATCCAGATCAATTTAAGTTTAGTGAATCTGCTCGTAAGGAAATTCGTAAGCGATACGGATTCAAGGACGATGATTTTGTCATTGGACATGTGGGGAGATTCTTCCCTCAAAAGAACCACAATTTTTTGATAGATGTGTTTTTTGAGGTTCTCAAGCAAAAATCGAACGCCAAGTTGCTATTGCTTGGAGACGGCCCGTTGCAAGAGAACATTCAACGGAAAGTAGATTTGTTAGGAATAGGTGATTCGGTCATATTCGCGGGAATTCAGAAGGACACTGCTCCGTATTATAGTGCTATGGATGTGTTCTGCTTCCCGTCGCTTTATGAAGGGCTTGGCATTGTTTTACTGGAAGCCCAATTTAGTGGCTTGCCTTGCTATGTAAGCGATGTGGTGCCAGATGAGGTTTGCATATCGCAAAAGTTCTGCAAAAATCCTTTTGATGCCTTTCAATGGGTGAAAAAAATAACTACAACCCCAGTGGATGTAAACGCAAGAACAAGTCTATTGAAAAATGAAAAATATGATATCAATTGTGTTTTTTCGAAATTATTGCGTATTTACGAAGGCAATTGAACGTTATCTTCTGTCAATGTTTAGCCACTTCTTTATTTTTTCATAAAAAAGGAAGTGCATTCCGAACATCCGCCATAAATATGGCGTTCCCCAAAGCGCTCTGTTTAAATTTTTATAAAAAACGGGATTACACTTCTTTAGAAGATTGTCGATTTCTTTAAGTTCGGAATCATCCACGCAAAGGAAAATCATTCGATAGTAGAAGAGGACTAACAGATTTGTTGCTACGAAAACGGCAAAATTTGGGAAATGGAGAAATGAAGGAATCATTTTTTTTATAATGATGGCTAAATCCTTGTAATTTTTTGCTTGTTCGTTGGGATCTATTGATTGGCCGTCTCTAGCAAGGTTGTAGTTGTATAAAACTTCTTTCAAAAATGTGATAGATGCAGTTTCGCATGCTGGATAGATTAAATATTCGCAGTCGGTAAAACAAATCCCTTCAGTCATATGTAGATGTGATTTTTTTATAACATCTAATTTGTAAATGACTGAATGCATTATGAAATAATCGCGACCTTGGGATTTCCAAACGTTTTCATCATGAATATCATATTGCTTTTCGTATTGCACGTTTTTTGCAAGAAATGTCTTGCTGTAAGAACTGTAGTGTTTGCAATATGGTGCAACAATGGCGTCAGAATTGATTTTATCGAATTTTTTTAATATAGTTATCAATGAATCCGTGTCAAACCAATCATCCGCATCTAAGATGCGAAAATACTTCCCAGTTGCAACTTTTAACGCCGCATTTACACAAGACCCGTAATGCCCGTTTGGCTTGTCGATGACATTCACAATGTCAGGACGCTTGGCTGCGTATTCCTGCATTATGGCTAGAGACCCATCTGTGCTACCGTCATTGACGACAATGAGTTCCAATGTATCAGGAACGTCACTTCGTGTAACGGAATCCAGGCACCTACGCAAGTAGGCTTCCATGTTATAGGTGGGGATGACTACGGAAAGGATTTTTTGCGTCATTTGAAAAACCTTGTCTGCTATAATTCTTACTTTTCATAGATGTTTTCTAGTTCAGCCATGTGTTCTCTGAATGTTGTTAATTTTTTCGCAGTTTTCCAAAATGAATCCAGTAAAGAGCGATTTGCGTAAATATTTAGAAGTTTATTGATAAAATCGTTTGCATTAGCAGCTTTGAAAACGAAATCTGGATTATTAACGATTTCTTTTCCACCTCCCAAATCGCTACACAACACGGGAACACCATATGCAATCTGTTCAATGAGGACCTGTGGCAAATTGTCTTCCCAGAGGACTGGAACAATTCCTAAATGTTGATTTTGTAAGTATTGCTGCTGATTAGATTCGTTATATCCATTGATAAGATTAATTTTGAAAAATTTTGATTTAAGTGCATCTATTTTTTTCAAATCTTTGGAATTCCTAAATTTTGTGTATTTCGCACAGATTGTAAGATGTATATTTTTTGAGATTTCTTCTGAAATAAGGCTCAATGCATCCATTAGGAAATCGAACCCTTTGAAGTCATTCATATAGCCCATATAAATGATTTTAAACGGATTTGCAGATGCAATCGCATTACATTTTTGAAGTTGTCTTTCTGCACATTTCGTGCCTATATAAGAAACTTTTATCTTATCTTCTTTATACCCCTGTGAAACGAAAATATCTATTACTCGATTGGACACTGCAAGTAGAGTATCTATTTGGGAGTTTATGGCACGTTTGTTTTCTAAAAAAAATTTCTGGTACAACGAAGAATCAGAATCTTGCGCTTTGTTTTGGAATAGATGGTAATTTACACCTTCTGCTATAGTTGAATTCCAGAAAACTCGAGCAATTTTTGTAGTTATGTAACATCGTCTTCGGAAACAATTCGTACAATCATCGAAAGACTTTCTCTCGCAGTTCCGTCCCCGGTTCCATAGATTTACAGCGGGGCAAATGGCGAAGTAATTATGTAATGAATAAATGAATTTTGTATTTGGGAAGTCTTTTTTTAAATTTAGGACTTTAAGTGAAAGTCCCTCAAGATTTTGAAAATGAATAACGTCCAAGCCATTTAGCGAAGTTAACCATTTTTTCAATAAAAAATACAGAGATTCGTCATCAAGATACTGCTGGATATTTTTTATGGATTGCCTTGGAGAAGATGCTAAAACGGGTGAATTGACAATTTCGAAGGATTTGACTCTGCATCCAAAAGAGTTTGGAATGGCTTTTATCTTGAGCTTCCCGTCTAATGTATATGAATAGCCCGAATTTAGGAAGAAAATTTCATAATTAGGATTTTGTATTAGAGAGAATATAAGGCGTTTGGTGTAAAAACCGACACCACCGGATGACTTTGGATCATCCAGTCGGCTCCAATTATATATGAGAATTCTTTTCAAATTAAGCCTTTTTTGATAGCAATATAGTTAAAAAATACTATTTTCTAGATTAATAAAGAGGCTTCCTATGAAAAGAGACCATGTATCTTTTGATGTTTTTGACACCTGTTTGATTCGTCGGTGTGGTCTGCCTCATAAAATTTGGGATTTGATGGCAGAAAAATTGTTTGAAAAGGATGACGATCGCGGGCGTTTGTCTTTTACAGGAAACCGAAGTGTCGCGGAAGAGAAAGCTTCTGCGAAAATTCCATTCCCTAGCTTGAAAGATATTTATGACGAATTAGATGTTGCTCAATGGGGCTTTAATCAAGATGAAATAATGAGTCTGGAGATGGAAATAGAGGAACAGGAACTGTTTCCAAATCCAGAAATTTTGAAAATAGTAAATGAATTTCGTGAAAAAGAATATAAAATAACATTCATTTCGGACATGTATCTTCCGACAGAATTTATAAAGAAAATTCTCGTCAAGTTTGGCTTTTGCAGAGAAAATGAAAATGTGTTTGTGTCAGCTGATTGTAAAGCGGCCAAGTATAATGGAAAACTATTTGATTTTGTTTTTGAAAAAACAGGAACGAAAGCGAGGCAATGGATTCATTATGGTGATAATGAACGTTCGGATTACCGAGTTCCCAAATCAAAAGGAATTAAGGCTAATTTAATAAGCGATGCTGATTTTACAGACGAAGAAAAACGTTGGCTTGAAAATGCATGTTTTTATCCACATAAAAATGAAATTGAATTATGGACAGGCCTGTGCCGATTGACTCGCTTGCAAAACGAGAAAAGTTTTGCTGCGTCAATGGCGGTTGATTTTATCGCTAGCGCTTATGTTCCTTATGTTGTATATGTTCTAAGAACTGCAAAAGAAAAAAGAATAAAAACGCTTTATTTTTTGGCTAGAGATTCCCACATATTTATGGAAATCGCCCAATCCTTAAAAGAATCTGAGGGGATAGAATGCCGTTATTTGCAACTTAATCGGAGAATTTTATACCCTTGTGTTTTTTTTAATGCTGACGATTACGAATTTAAATTGATTATAAAAAGAGTTTATTACCATACGGTAAAAAATGCTTTAGAATATATTGGAATCGATTATGCCTTACTGTCTGATTTGACAAAAAAAAGGTTTAGCAATAATCATATATTTAAGAATGAAAGGCAAAAGCAAGATTTTGCTGATTGCTTAATGAGAAATGATTCGGAATTGTTACGCAAAAATGCACAAGAAAAAAGGGGACTTCTTTTAAAATATCTTGAGCAGGAAGGAGTCTTTAATCAAAAATCGGCAATGGTTGATTTGGGTTGGCTTGGATCTTGTAGATGTGTTGCAAACTATATTTTGAGAAATGAGGGATATGATTCTATTCCGTCATTTTATTTTGGATACAATAGAGAGTTAATCTATGGTAATGCTAAAGATTTCTTATTTGTGTATAACAAACAATATGATATGACAAGGATCCCGTGTGGATATCTTTTTTTTGAAGATTACGCATCAATGAATCCCCAGGGAACCGCGATAGGGTATAAGCAAGATTGTGGAAGAATCATTCCAATCAAGAAAGATACTGAAAAATTTGCTGAATCATTAGCCTCCGTTAACGATTTCTTTGTGAAGGCCGTTTGTAAAAACTTTGACTTTGCACAGTCGATGACGTTAGATGCTTTTAATGATATTTTTTGTCTTTGCGGTTTATCTCAAATGTCTCAAATACTTTCAGCACCGTCAAAAAAACAAATTAATTTCTTTAAGGAAATTGAATTTGAAAACTACACTATTGCCCAAAAAATGGTTCGCAGGCTCCCTTTGAAAGAAATTTTAGCTTTGCTTGTGTGGGGGAAAAATACAACTGTTTCTATGATATGGACTGAGGCGGCCATTAAGGTTACGTTTGGATCGTTGGCAGTTTTTTTTACTAAACTGTACAAATATACATCGAAAACAGCCTTTGCTAATAGACTTCGGCTATGGTGGGAAAATAAGTCGTGAATCACTTAAAAAAAGATTTATACATTTGCCATAATTTAGGATGATGTAGGGCGAAATTTAAAATAGGTCTTTTTTTTATTTGAAATGTTTTCATATGCCGAGCTATCGAGGCTTTAGACTCTTTATCGATTGTCCGAATGTAGAGAGAAAGATGCTGTTCTGCAAGACTTTCTGTAAATAAAGGGATTAAATGTGAATATCCTGTTTTTCTTAGAAAATTTATTTTCTCATTTAGGTAATTGATTGCTATAATGCAATCTTCTTTTGTTCCTTCTAATTTATTGACTATACTTTCTTTGCGATTTTGATAGTAATAAAGAATGGTGTTTGTGGCAACGGCTTTAGTTTTGTAGAAGTATTTGAATGTGGTATAATTGTCTTCGCAGATTAAGCCCTTGGGAAAATAAAACCTCTTTGCTATCCCCGTTTTTATTAGTTTATTCCACGCAACAACAATCTGGGTGAATTCATGGCTAAAGAAGCATTGCTTTCTCATGGCTTCTTCAAATGAGATGTTTCGGAATACGGCTTTTTCAGTTTCTTTTGATATTTCTGATTCTTTATGAAAAGAATAATGATTTCCAACGGCGATATCTGCTTTGTTTTGTTCGCAGGCGTTGAGTAAAATCGATATTGCGTTTGAAGAAACGAAATCATCGCTGTCAATAAAATAGACGTATTCCCCCTTGCAAATGTCAAGGCCTGCATTCCTAGCATCAGAGAGCCCACCATTCTCTTTATGGATGACTATGATGCGGTTGTCCTTTGCTGCATATTCCTCGCAGATTTCTGGACAATTATCGGGAGAGCCATCGTCAACAAGAATAATTTCAAGATTTGTATAGGTTTGATTGACGATACTGTCTAGACAGCGTCGCAGGTATGGCTCGACTTTGTAGATTGGAACAATGATGGAGACAAGAGGTTGATTCATATTTTTTCCACGTTCTCCATATCCGTTAGCCATGTGTCATAAAAGCTAAAATTTTTCCCATACGAATTGTCCATTAGATGCACTGTTTTTCCCATCATGGCAGATGCAATGGCTATATGCAAACGTGTGGAGTAAATTGTATCGTATTGGTTTATAAAGTTGACGCAATCTTTGATGTATTGCGGACGGTAGTAATGAACTCGCAGAAAATCAATAAGGCGTTTGAATTGCTTAATCTCCATGATGTTTTCGAGTCTATTTAATCCTTCGACAATGTAGTTAATGCATTCATATTTTTTTGCTAAAAATTCAATAGTTGGCCAATCGTGAATTTCGACATTTTGTGGAATGAAGTTCGGCTGGGTATTTGTTTTTAGTTCTTTATCTAGGCGTTTTGCGTATAAAATTTTTCCAGTTGCTTTGTTGTTGATTTGACCGTACTTTTCAAAATCAATAAAGAATGCCATGTCGGGGACGAGAAAAATCGTGTTTTTCGGAAAATGTTCTTCCATGAAAGAATACGAAACTTTGTCTCGTGCACACATAGTCACATTGACGTGTTGTGCAAAGAAAATTTCGTCTTTCTTGATGTTTTCAGAATTTTCGTACCAGACTGTTTGCGGAAAAATTATCACGCGATTGTTTGGGTTCTCTGCTATGATTTTTTTTCGAAAGTTGTGGTGTTGTTCCCATAAGTCTCCAAAATTCCCACCACCTTGTAGCAATATGAGGGTATCTTTGGATATGTTGTGATTGTAATAGGTGGATAAACTTGCACTATATAAACATTTGAGCTTTATCTGCATTAAAAATTGTCTTGTTCCTTCCCAAATGAGAGTGTCACCAATATTCTCGTAATATGGTAATTCTAAGTAAACATAGTCGGAATTAATCAGCGGAAGAAGTTGCTGATTGATTATTTGGCGAAGTTCTGATATTTTTTCAAATGGAGTCATTTATCTGTGATTTTTTTGTAAATATTCCAAACTTTTAATTTTAAGTGTTCTTTCTCTTCTCTCAGGAACATTTCTGCATTGGTAAGCCATTTTTTTGAACAACAGTATTCCTGATTGTTGTTGTAAAGTTTTTGGCTCAAGAATGATTTCATTTCTGGTTTTAACCATTCTGTTCCATCAATGCATGTGCGGTTTCGTAATTCTGCGTATGTAGGAGCTTTTAATTCTGGGATGGTCCCTAATGCGAGCCACGCATGACCGTTAAAACAATGTGGTTGTTGGCAATGACAACCGATAGGTTTGAATACGATTGGCTTTCGAATATCATCCATAATGTTTTGGGAATAAAGGCTGCTATAACATTGCTTTAAAATGCCGCTTCCCATATCTAAATATAGAGTCCAATCGCCTGCATGACAGAATTCTTTGCGTGGTTCGCCAAAAATGGAAAATTTGTAATCGAATAATTTTGAATCAAAAACTTCCCATGTCTTTTTGTAATCTTCACGGCTCATTTGGGTGAGAATATTCAATTTTGACATGTCGTGTTCATCGCGAGCAACGGTTACGTGGCATACAGCTCCGACTTCCTTGATTGCCAAGTCCTGCATTTCTTGAATATAGGGAACGAGTTCATCGGAAGGTGTTGCTTCTAATGTGAATGAGGCTCCTGCATCGCGAACTTTACGAATGTTGTTGAAGAATTTGTCGAACCAATTGCGTTCCTTTAATTGCAGATAATGGTATGAAAATTTGAAAAATAATCTGCTTAGTAGTTCTTTTGGAAAAGATGCGATTTCGTCAAAAGCTTTATCAATAGTTGCGTTTGTTACAACCATCGCGTAGTGTCCTTCTTCAAGAATTGCTTTGATGTAGCTAGGCATTTCTGGTGGCAGCAGTGTTTCGCCACCACCACAGAAATTCAGCAAGCAGACTCCTCCAAGTCGCTCTTTTGAAAGAGCTTTACGAAATGTTTCTGCATCGTACTTGAACTTTGGAAGCTTATTTGCAAAAAGTCTATGATGCGTAATATAGCAGTAATGACACCGCAGAGTACAGGCTTCTACGGGAACGTATATATCTATAAATCGTTTCATTTTATCCATAGGTCATTCCGCAGTAAATGTGCAACCATAAAATGCAAGGTAGTAAATGAGAACACGAAACATCAATGCATTCCAAGTATTTAATGCCCATTCATGTGTAAAAATAACCAACTTATTATCCTGTAGGTGTGTCAAAACATTGAAAATGGGGAAAAAACTCTTTTCAATGCGAATATCTGTTCGTTCATAGGCCATAGAATCTTTTTGTATTCTTTGCAGGGCTAATAAACTGTCATTTGCTGAAATAGGCAAAGAATAGCTTATTCTATTGTCATCCGCTGATAAAAGAGTTCTTATTCCCATGCTTGCTAAAAATTGAGCATCTTTCTGTGTTGAATGATAATAGTGTAGTCTGAGAGTTTGTGCTTGTAAATCTAGTGGAATAGCTTCTTTGAAGTTGATAAAAGCTTTTTGAAGTTCTTCAGAATCGTTATTTGTGGATTCGGGTGTCGCGCTATGGAATCCTATTTTTATCCAAGATGCTCTGGCGAGTTCGTTTAGATGTTGTGATGGAATGTCGTATAAATTCCAATTTTTTGTTTTGGGGAACGTGTATAGAGTGAATTTTGCTCCAGTAGTGTTGTGTATTGAACGAAGATAGTGAAAGGTAGGTTGCTCAAAGATTGTTGAATAATTGTTTTTGTTAAGATCAATAAACGCGGTATAGAAATCGTCTAGTGATAAATGGACTTGTTTCCCATTTAGAAATGGGAATGGAAGTGCTAAAATACCAAATAGTAAAATCGCCGTTATAATACAGATGTATTGGCGTTTGGTCATTTGAAAAACCTTTTTTTAAGTGCTGAAAAAAGAATTTTTCGTTCGTTTTTATCAAAAATGAAAAAGAAATTGATTATTGAGGTCGTGATTGCAACGATGATGAAGGATGTGATAAATACACCCCAGTTTTCTGGAGGCAGAATGGATTTTAATATAAAGCCAACTGTTGCAACGATCCCCATCCCGAGGCATCCTTTAGCCATGGTCGGGAAAAATGTATACCATTTTTGTTTGAGACATATTGCACCGTATGTGGTACTGAATAGCATGTTCCTTAGTCCGCCCTGAATTGCTCCGGTAATGGCTATGGCCCAAATCCCTAAATCTGTTGTGGCTAACAAAATGAATATGACTAGAGTATTTAAAACGCCTGCAATTAACAAGACTATAGATGGAATTTTGAGTTTGTTTGTTGCTGGAAAAACTCCAAAAATGGGATTAACACTCCCTCCAATCATTAATGGTAGAACGGTTAAGACGGTGAGCTTGTATAAAAAGTCTGCATCTTCTCCAGGAACCCATAGTGTGTAGAATTCTTTGCTATAAACTAGCAAAAAACCAATTGGAATTCCGATTAAAATTCCAACAATCTTCATTGATCTTTTTATTTCGTACACAAGTTCAGATGTCTTGTCTTGTGCAAAGAGAATGTTAAATTGAGGGAAAAACGTGCCCGATAGCATAGCGAGTGCGCTGTAAATGAATAATGGGGCTGTCTTTGCGATAGAATAGTTGCCTGTGGCTGATACGCCTATGAAAATATTTGTTATTAAGAGGTCTACCTGTTGCAGTAAAATGCTGCTTAGCTGGTTTATGGAATTCCAAATGCCAGAGAAGAAAACTTCTTTTAAATGAGGCAAGGAAAAATATTTTTGGGGGGCGAATGTCAATTCGGGTAATAAACGTTGCTTGAAGGATATGTTAAAAAAGAAAAATAAAAGAGCTGCGATAAATGCTCCAATTCCCATATAAACGATGGATGGCTTAAATAAATACAGTAGAGAGACGATGATAATGACTTTTGTGCATTCTGCAATAACACTTCTTGATGCTAATAGATCAACACGATTTTTGACAAAAGTTCCTATGCCGAGAATTCCTGACAAAAGACCAATTATTAGTGAAGCTGACCCCAGACCGAATAGCCATTGCACGTCTTTCAGTAGTTCTGCAGGAACTGATATTAGCGTATCTATAAATAGAACGCAGAATACGGCTATAATGGTAAAGAACGTTGACAAAAGGGCGTTGGCAACCCAAACGGAATTAAAATATTTGTTTGCTCCATTAATGTCGTTTTGGTATATCCGCATTGTGATGAATCGACCTGCCATCGAGCCTACTGCGGTTGTTATAATGGAAGAATAACCGATAATACTATTTATCAGAGGAAAAAAGCTATATGCCTCTTTACCGACGTTTTTGATTAAATATGGTGTAAGTAAAAATGAAATACAAAAATTGACACCGAATGAGGCGATGTTGAAAAAAAGGTTTTTGAACGTTTGATAGGAGGAGGATGGCATGGCGATAAACTATATTAGGTTGTTACTAAGAGTCCCTGTATCAATGCACACTGGATGATGCTGTCAAATTTCAATGAGATTTATTAAGAGTAGGTTCAATTTTGGTTTGATGACTGTAATCCAAAGATTTTCCATACGTGATAAGTATAGTGCTATGTATTTAAAATACAATATTCGCGGGGGAATGGCTTGTTTTGTAGTTGAGATTGGTTCATATAAATCTTTTTTTGTGTAATGCCAAAAGCTTATGAGCTTATGAATTTTGCGGCCATTGCATTGGTTTCTTCTAGGTCTATTTCTATATATTTTTCATGAACCAATTTTACGAATTCTTTTAACCATTTTTTTAGTTCAAGGCATGCGGATGCCGCTTTATGAAAAAGCTTTTCATCTTCGGGGGACATGAAAACATCAAAAGGAATTTTCCATATTAAGCGCTTATTTTCCCTGTCATAGTTATAAGGGGCTTGTATGGGGAAGGATTGTTGTAAGATTCCCGTAATATGTTTTAATGTGTCTTCGATTTGCTTGTCGTAAAAAATGAAAGAAATATCGTTGATTACGTTCTGAAGAATTTCTTTCATATCTGTAATCGCGTCTGGAACGTATTTGGGGCCATCTTCGCCGAAACGAAATAACTGATCTATGTTGATGTGGCTCAGGATTTTTTTCAATTTCCTTGAATCTCTATCGTGTTGTTTTCTTTCCGTTTGCTCTCCTTTTAAAATCTCTTTTAAGGGGTTGTCCTTAATTATTGAAAGGATTCCTGTTTCTAAAGAATCTTGTAAGTTTTTTATTTGTTGCTTGTAGTCTGAACCTTGAATATCCTGCGGGGAGAGTGTATAGGACATGGCCCTATGTTTGTTTATGTCAAAAGGCAATTTGTCTATTGGGGCATAGGCGGTGTTGACTATAAGGATTATTCTTTCCCAGCCGAGAATTGCTTGCGCTATTCCTAGTTCAAAAAGGACATTGGGGTTCGGGGTATGGTTTGCTTGTTGGTCGGCGTTTACTATAGTGACATCAGCGATAAATATGTCGGCTGATTTGATTTTTTCTTCAATGCTTCTAGCGATGTCTGGGCTGCCACAACGATCCTTCGTGCCCTCGTCATAGGTAAGATTGTTTTCTTTGCAAATTTTTTTTATGCAATCGCGTATAATATAGCGATTGGTTTTGGCATTTAGGTTCGATTGCCAAGAATAGAAAACTTTAGGATTGTTATCAGTAGGCTTGTCATCCATGAATCTGTTGGCCCTTGTCCAGGCACGCATCGATAAGGTTCATCGCCCCGTGGACGTTCGTCTTGATGCATTCGAACGGGTTGTATTCGGCTGTCGGGACAATCTTTGTCGCTGCCGCGTGAACCACATAATCTACGCCATCGAGAACCCTGTAAAGTCGTTCTTTGTCCCTGACGTCCCCGATGAAGAAGCTGACCCGGTTGTCGCCCTGTAATTTCTTGGCCATGTTCCACTGTTTCATCTCGTCGCGGGAGTAGATGATAATCTTTTTGGGGTTGTACTTGGCCAAAGTCATGGGGACAAAGGTGTTCCCGAAAGAACCGGTCCCGCCGGTAACAAGGATTGTTTTGTTCGTCAGCATGCTGCTATCCAAAGAGAAATCTTAAAAGGTTTTTACATTCAGTAATATATATATATAATGCCCCGTAGGAATAGGTGAAAGTGGAAAAATGGGCGGAAATGTGTGGGCTTATCTTCGCGCACAGGATGACTTGAAAAAAATGCGCGGAAGGGGTTGACAAACCGGGTCCGAGAATCTACATTAGTGCACAAGTGAGTAGAAAAATCCGCCTTTTTTAGCTTGTAGGCGGAGAGGAGTGAAAGATGAGTGAAAACAAGTCCCTTGAGGACTATCTCGTGAAACCGGGCGAACAGAGCCCCTTTGCAAACCTGCTGGTGGATCTCGCCTTCAAGAAGGCATTTGACCCTGACAAGCCCACCAGCCGAGAAAACCTCGTAAACCTGTTGAACGACCTGCTCGCGCCGCAGCTCAAACGGCCCATCAAGAATGTATGGACGCGCAACGTGGCGAAGAACCTGAGCGGGAGCAAGGCCTCGCGCACGGCGATTTTTGACTTGCATTGCGAAGACGATGCGGGGGAACTGATCGAAATCGAGGTGCAGATCCGCAAACTCGACAACTTTCTGAACCGGCTCGCGTTCTACGCCAGCGAGATGGTGGCGAATCAGGCCGAACCCGGCGATGACTGGGATTACGGCATCAAGCCGACCTATGTCATTGCTATCGCCCGGCACAGGATGTTCAATGACGACCGGATTGTCCACCGTGCGACCGTGACGGACCTTGAAACCCACGAAAAGTTCATGGATTCATACAATTTTACAGTTGTCGAGCTTGCGAAAGTACCTTTTTTCATCGAATCGAAGTCCGACAGCCTGAGCAAGTGGCTCTTTTTCTTCCGCTATCTGAACAGGCTGAAGGAACTGCCGCCTGCGATTAACGAACGCAAGTTCAGGCAGTTGACGGAAAGCTCAAAAGTGTCTAAGTTTAGCAAGGAAGAATTCGAGGCTTACCAGAAAGTGTTTCACGAAAAATGGGATCATAACGTCTTGAGAAGAAGTTTCTTCGAGGAATTCGCGGAAGATGTCAACGCGAAGGTTGCCGAAGGTGTTTTCAATCGTAATCGTGAAATTGCCAAGCGGATGATTGCCGACGGTAAGTTGACTAACGAGGAAATTGCCTCTTATTCAGGCCTTTCCGTCGAAGACGTCGTTGTCCTGCGTGGCCAAGCGGTAACCTAAGGTCCGCGCCCGACTCGTCCTCGTTAAAAAAAACGAACCCTGTCGTCGACCTGGAACTTCTTCGCCATGTTCCTCTGCTTCATCTCGTCGCGCCCCCAGGTGTTCCCGAAAGGACCGGTCCCGCCGGTAACAAGGATTGTTTTGTTTGGGAATGAGTGGAGTTTGGGGAGAGGGGGGGGAATTAGTGATTTTGGACAAAACAAGCGATTAAAAAATAGTGATTTTAGGCATTTTAATAAAAAATTCTTGTATTTAAAGTCGCTATGTAAAATTAGCCTATGCAAGTGGTAGTTTCCAAAATGGAAACTACCACTTTAGGCCCGACACCTGGGCCTATTCACACGGTGGCTGAGGGGAATTATTTTCAAAGTAAAGGTGTTTTGAAAGTGGCGATGATGTTAGTATGTGAGGATTTTTTGAATCTAATCTTGCTTTTGCTTTAAAAATGTTGAAATTTGTAGTATATGGCTATACAAAATCAAACGAAAATAAAGCTAGTCCGAACTTTTATGCATATTTCATGCCGTAAAGCGAACATGAATGTTCAAGCGTAACGCTGAAAAAGAGTAAAATAACTATCGCAAAAAGCGTGATTATGCTTAAAATTTGAGATAATCACTGTCAGCCACCCATCCACAATGCTTTTTGGGGTATTTCGTCTTGCCGTTTTACAACACTAGTATGGTTTTTATGGGAAGTTTTGTACATTTTGCGATTAAACCTAGATCGAAATCCCTAGAATCACGCATTTTTACAGCCGTCTCGTACATATATGACAAATATCCTATAGCACGACCATATGAATGGGCTTCTTCGTAGGTTCTGGATGGCTCATGTTTGCGTTTGTGTTTCCGTTTTTTTCTCATGTTTGTACCTTGTTGCTGAATTGTTGACGCCATTTTTGGTGGGCTGATTCCACAATTGCTGTGTTTTCCAGAAGAATTTCCATTGCGTGTGTGAGGCCGAGACTGAAATTTTCTGAAGAATCTCCTCCGAACATATGGCACATTTCATGGACGTAGGTGGATAAGCTGTCATAGAATTTGTCCGCTTCGATAATGGATCGCTTTAGATATACGTAATCAATTTTGTTCCTTATGCACAAGTGCTTCTTGTTGAATTGTTTTCGCTTGTTTTTATGGAGTGTGGCCATTCCGTGGTAGGTGGCTTGAGGGTTTGTTATAATTTTGTGAAGTGGCCAAGGATCTGCGATGAAAAAGTCACTGAATAGTTTCTTGCATACGTCTTCAAGGATTGAAAAACAGTTTTTTTCGATTTCTGAATGTAGGTTGTCGTCCTTGACGAGCCCTCCGTTGCGCCTGCATTCGTCTTCAAGCGATGAATAGCCTAGCAAAGAAAAAGGTTCGCCGACAAGAACGTATTTGTCGTGAACGCTTTTGTACCAGCTGCGTGCTTCTTGCCTCCAGTTCATTTGTATTTTGCTTAGGTTGGAAAGTTCTTTTATTACGTTGCTTTTTTCTCCATCATTTTCTCCATCATTTTCTCCATCATTTTTTATTGGAGATGTAGTGCTTTCAAGCAGGTTTTCTCGGTAGATAATGACCTTGAAATCGCCATCATTTTCCCATGCTGGAGCCAAAAGTCCCCACTGTTTGCATTTGTCGATGATGTCTTCAGTGCCTGTTCCTGCGCGTTCAACATAGCCTGCAAGGTACATTGCGTTGGCCAAGTGCGGGTTTACCGGAATGGATTTGTGTGGCCTGGAAAGTTTTGCGATAGTCATGCCGCGGGGGAGTGTCCCGGGGCTCATTATTTCGAGCCTATTGCTGAATAACATTACTTGCACGCTGGCCTTGCTGGTATAGTCGCGGTGGCAAACGGCGTTCACGATGGCTTCTTTTACTGCGTCGTAGGGTAGTTCAAATTTTGTAGGCACGGCTGCGGTCTCGCCGCTATCGCGCGTTCCGACCCAGTTCCGAATGTGCGTCATTACAAAATAAGTTGCTTGGTCCACAAGTTCAAAGACATCGCCCTTGTAAATTTGATAATCGGCCAAAGGTTTTGATACTTGGTCTGTGGCGGAGATTCCGATTGCGTTTGTGTTGCCGTATGTTCTTCCGTGTATGCCTAAATAAATGTCGCATTGGTCAACCTCGTTTAGGTAAACATCTGCGGCGTTTCGTTCCTGTGCTGGAGTTTCTTCGAATAAAAAAACATCGAAGAAAAGCCTAAGCAAAGGGTCGTTGCGAATGTATTTTGCGAGTTGTCTGCGTTCTTTTGCGAATTCTTTTTGAACACTGCTGATGAAAATTCTTTTCATTGCCATAAAACCGCTCTGAAAAATATTTTTACATGAGTAAAAAATCGTTGTTGATGACTTTCATGGAGAGCGGACCTTCGGTGATGCGGCGGCGCGTTTCCATGTCGATGACGGTGAACACGAACCATTCGGGAGTGAACAACTTGAGGCGGTTTTTCTGGATGCCTTCGCCACAGAATTCGCCTTGTACGGCGATGCGCTTCAGCCCGAGCGCTGCCATTCCATTTTTGATTTTGTAGTCGATTCCGTGATTGTGGACAAATTTCCAAAAGGGGCTTTTTCCGTCGTCTGCATATTCGTAATTGCGTCCGCATACGCCGAACTTTCCGTCAATGTGATACATGGTGACGCTGGTGCCGTCCATCTTGGTCGAGATGTAATATGGTACGCCTTTGAATTCTTCAATCAGTTCTGGCGCTGCTTGCACGCGGATTTCGTCTGTTTTCGGAATGCCAAATGGCATTGGGCCGATGGCGGTTCCGCTGCCTGTCGCGACTTCGGGCATACTCCACTTGCGGACACCGAGAATTTCGGTGACATCGTCACCGATTTGCGGCTCATTTGCAGGTTGGTTGCCGGTGAAGGGAATATTGCTGGAAACGGAATGCGCCTCCCTCTTGTCAAAATCGTGCAGAATTGATAGCGGGAGCGCGAGTCCCTGTGAAACTTGTCCGCGAAAGCGCAGCGTTCGCAATAGAAATCCTTCTCCCATCAAGTCGTTTTTCTTATAGCAGGTATTTCTGAGAAATTCAAATTTCGGATTGATTGGCAGGAATGCGTCCACATCGAAATAGACGCACTTGTCTCCAATGCGGAATTCTCCCTTCTTCGCAACGCATTTCCAGCCGAGTACGGACACGACTTCGATGCGGTCGGCGCCTTCGATGGGTTCAATGTTTGAAATTTGCTGTACAGATGCGAGTTTTCTATCCATGTTTTACTCCTTGTATGATTGTTGTTGCAACTTGACGTTTTTTTTGTGTGGAGTAATCTATATTCATCCTCGTTCGCCTGTCAAGGGCTCGCTTGTCGGAATGCTTTTGAATGATTTTACAATGAACCTATTGCATTGTTTAAAATTTTAGATTATATTTTAAGTATATTAAAAATTTGAGGTAGAAATGGATATTCTTTTTGAAGATAAAAATTTGGAAAAATGCGCTACGGATAGGGTCTATGCGTTGAAAAGGCTTGGTCAGCGGCGGGCGCAACGTTATGCGGTGCGATTGATGCAGATTGACCGTGCTGTAAATTTTGAACAGTTGCGAGGTTTACCGGGCCGCTATCATGAATTGGTCGGGAACCGTGCGGGACAATGGGCTTGTGATTTGGATCAGCCGTATCGGTTGATTTTCAAGAGCAATAACGATGGACCTGTTGTTCAAATAGTTTGGGCTAAAGAACAGACCGCGAAAATTCTTGAAATAGCTGATTATCATAAGTGAGGATGTATGATTAATAATGATTTTAAATTGTGGGTTGAATTCCCTCCAGGAAGGGATTTGGCTGAAAAACTCGAAGAAATGGGCCTCGATGCAAATGATTTGGCCGCTCGCATGGGCTATACGCCTAAGGCTGTCAATGATATTTTGCAGGGCTATTCCCGTATAACGCCGGAAGTTGCAGTAATGCTTGAAATGATTACTGGAATATCCGCTGATTATTGGTTGCGTAGTCAAATTGCTTATGACGAGTTTGTTACTCGTGAGCGTATCAAGGCTTCGCTTTCGGACCAGTCTCTTTGGAAAAAGTCTTTTCCGTCAGAAATCAATGTTCGCGAATGGGTACGGCAAGATGGAGAGGATTCTCAATCTTTGATGCCGCTCCTCAAGTTCTTTGCGGTGGCTTCCCCGAAGGCTTGGGACGGCTATTACAAAAAGGCGCAGTTGAAGGTGGCATTCCGCATTTCGTTGGCCGAAGTCAAGGATCCGTATGCGACATCGGCTTGGATTCGCCGTGGTGAGATTCTTTCGGACCGCGATCCGATGGAAAAGTTGGGGCAGATTCCAGTCCGCAAAAAGCTGAAAGCGGCTCTCCCAGAAATCATCGCGTTTGCTGCAGCTAACAAGACTTTGCCGAAACGTGCGAAAAAAATCACTTACACGACACCTGAAGCGGATGTTGTCGATGACTGCATGACGGGATTGCAGGAGCTATGCCGAAAGATTGGGATTCGTGTGCTGTTCGTGCAGAATTTCAAGAGTTCGCCGATTCACGGTATGTATCGCTGGTACAAGGATGTTCCGCTGATCCAGTTGCATGACCGTTTTAAAAAACGCGAAACGATGTGGTTTACGTTCTTCCATGAACTTGCTCATGTGCTCTATCACGGCAAAAAGGGAATTTGTTTGCAGAACATCGAAATCACGCACAACTATCCCGAAAAAGAGGATGAGGCAAACTGCTTTGCGCAGAAGTGCATGTTGGAGGCTGGCTTCGACGTTTAATATGTCAGCCCGAATCCGTAGGGGTAAAGTCCTGATTTTCCGTCACCTACGTTGATGGGAATTTGCTTGGCGTCTTTGGGCCAAGTGTGCGGGAGTTTACCGGTGGGCTTTACTTTACCGAATAGCACGTCGGCGACGCCTGCACCTTCGCTGCCGGGAAGCCATGCAACGACAAAGGCGTCGGCAGCATTGATGAGTGATGTGACGGGGAGCGGGCGACCGGTGATGAGTACGACGGCAACTTTGTGGCCTGCTTTTTGCCATTGCTTAATTTGTGCGATGTACTCATCTGTGTTGTTGAAAGACATATCGGTCCGCTCTTTCTTTGTGATGATTTTGTTGTTGAAATCTTTGCCGCGGTAATCGCCGAACCATTCTGCATAAGGGACTTCGCCAATGACATAGACAATCGTTCCTGCTTCTTCGGCGGTGGCGACTCTCGCTCCTTTGGCGACTTCGTCGAAACCGGCTTGGATGGATGTTGCGCTTGGAACTTCTTCCATAGTGCCTTGCCAGCCGAGAGTCCATGCGCCGCACTGTAATCCAGTGTTGTTGGCGTGGCTACCGGTCACGAAAATTTTGTCTGTAGTCTTGAGAGGGAGAATTTTTTTATTCTTCAAGACGACGAGGCTTTTTTGCACGGCTTCACGAGCGAGTTGGCGGTGGGCTTCGCTTCCGATGTTCTTTGTGACGCCAACGTATGCGGCAGGGCCGTTCGGATTGTCGATTCTGCCGGCGCGGATTTTAGCACGCAAGATTCTGCGACAGGCATCCTTGACGCGTTCTTCGCTGATATCGCCAGAAGTGACAAATTCTTTCATGCTGCTGACGAATGCTTCTGCAGATTGCGGGACCATTGCCATGTCGAGGCCTGCGTTGATGGCGTTCTTGATGGCTTCTTTCGATGTGATTCCTGTGACGAGTCCTGGCGAATAATCGCCTGCGGCGCCCGGCGTCGTGGAACTTTCGATGCCTTCCCAGTCGGCGATAACGTAGCCGTCAAATGCGAGTTCGGTTTTGAGCACTCCAGTGAGCAATGCAGAATCAACGTGCTGGTGGATGCCGTTCACTTGATTGAAACTGGCCATGACGCTTAATGCGCCTTGTTCTATTGCAGCTTCGTAGGGTGGCAGGTATTTTTTGTGGAGTTCTTTACTTGTTATTGTGGCGTTGCCGCGATCGTATCCTTTGTCTGTAGCTCCGTCACCAATGAAATGCTTGAGCGTGGTGATGACTCGCCATTCGGCGTTGTTGTTGTCGCCCTGTTGCCCACGCACGAATGCTGCTCCGAGACTTGCGACGAGTTCGGTGCTTTCTCCGAAGCCTTCATAGACTCGTCCCCAACGTTCATCTTGCGGAACAGTGACGGCGGGGGCAAAATTCAAGTCGATGTGGGCGGCCCACATTTCTTCGGCTACGGCTTGTCCGATTTTACGGACAAGTGCAGAATCGCGTGTGGCGCCGAGCCCGATGTTATGTGGGAAAATTGTTGCATTGTTCACGTCGGCAACTCCATGGACGTTGTCCTTGCCGTAGATAACGGGAATTTTTTGATTCCATGCGTTGGCATAAAAGTCTGCTGTGTATGCACCGCCGCCTTCAAGTGCAGAACCGCAGATGCTGTTGCCGCATTTTACCGCTGGTGCTTTTGCCTGAGTCATTTGCGCAATCATATCGTCGATGGTCATCTTGGCCATGATGCTGTCGATTCTATTTTCAATGGGGTCGCGTTTTAACGTGATGTTGCCATAGTCTTTTTTGCTGGGAACAACGTTTAGCGTCTCGGGAACAAATCCTGTTTTGCGCACGACGATGTTTTGGCCTTTCTTGGCACTTGCTAAGTTGAATGCACCTTTGTCATTTGTAATTGTTCGTGAGTTGGCGACGAGGTGCGGGAACGTTCTGATTGTGACGGCGGCGTTGTTGACGGGGTTGCCCGATTCGTCAACGATGGAACCCTTAATGTTCGCCTGTGCGGCGGTCGCGACTGCTAATGCCGCGATTGCAAAAATGCCATTTTTTGAAAATTTCATAACTTTACCTTGCATTACAAGATAAATCTATAATAAAAAGGAGTTGTAGCGAAAGTGTTCGATTAAATTCGAGGTTCGTAGCTCGTTTTAGAATTAATCTTTACCTGCTCCGTAAACTACAGGGCCTTCTTCGTCATCATCGTCATCGCCGTGTTCGGCGAGGTAGGCTTCAAATTCTTCGTCCGTCATTCCGCCTTCGCCTTCTTCGGGCATAAACGACTTGCGTTCGGATTTTTTGGCGGGCTTGCTTTCGACAGTGGGTGTTGTCTGTTTCCCGGGCGGTGTTGGAACTGCCGCCGGCTTCGGTTCTTCTTTGCGGCTTGCACGTGCACTGCGATTCAAGTAAGCGATGTATTCTTCGTCTGTCATTTCGTTGCCGAAACTGTAAGAGGAATACTTGTCTTCTTCCGGTTCTTTTTGAATTGGAGCACTGTATGCGCTGCTGTAATCGTTTTTGCTGACGGTTTGTGTAGAATTTGTTGTAAACTGCGTTGAACTTGTTTGTTGCGGCGTAGTTACGGAACTTGTTGCAGGTTGTGTGAAATTTGCTGACGGTTGCACGGAACTTGCCGCGGACGGTGCTGAACTTGCGTTGTCGTAGAACGCTTGTGCCTTTTGCATGAACGCTGCAAATTCTTCGTCGCTCATTTGCTGGACGCTTTCTTCGTTCAAGCCTTGGAAATTTGCTTCGGCAGAGACGCTGTGGTTTTCGGCGCTTGTCGAACGGATGACTGGAATGTCAACATCGCTGTTTTCGTCATCAACAAATGCTTCGCCAATTTCTTCGTTTTGTGCCTCGTTTATTTCTTCGTCCGGAGTATTGGCAAATTCTTCATCGATGGGTTCAAACGTGTGCGATGGCGTGGCCGCGTCAACTGTTTCGACAAATTCATTTGCGATAACATCTCTTGCCGAAGTCGCCGACTCTGCACTAGTTTCGTTTGTCGTGTCTTCGGAATTTGCGGATTCTTCGTTCACTGCCGTTGCGACTCCGCCGCTAGCAGGATTCGTCGCGTCGCTGTTGATGGGAGCTGTCGCTGCTTCATTTGCTGGAGCTGCAGCAGTTTCGGTTGCAGTGGTTTGTTCGCTTGTCTGCTGTTGTGTTGTAATTCCCTCTGCGGCGTCCGCTTCGGCAATCATGTCGGCAAACGGATTTTCCTGCACTTCGGAAATATCTTCGCGACCTTCGAGCATCGCATTGAGGTCTTCTTCCGTAACGTTTCTGCCGCGTTCCGTCCAAAGTACGGCTTCGCGCATCGTGGCGGCAAGGTCGCCCACGCTCTTTTCTTTGGAACGTGCAATCGCTTGACTGCGAATGGTTTCCACAAGTCCCGCTTTGACTTCGGGATCCTTGCTGAAAAAGACTGTCTCGTGCGCCATTTCTTCGGCGTATTCGGGATTGTTCTTTTTGCGGTAAATCCAAATCGGTCCGAACAATTCGCTTTGGCGGAACACGATGTCGTCTGTCTTGATCATTTCGAGCATGGCCATGAACGTCACCGCCGCGACAATCGGATGCGAGTCGTTGTCGAGCAAGTCTTCAAAGAGCGCTCGCCCATGCACATTCAAGAAGTTGTTTATCGCTTGCTGACGGTCCTGAATGGTCACGTAGTCCAGTTCGATATGGTGAATCGTCTCGGAAATCTTTGTCTTCAAGCTCTTTTGATAAGCGCGGAAAAGCTGCCAGATGTTCGCATCGGCAAGTGTATCTTCGTCGCTTTGCGTTTTTTCGAGTCGCCCACGGGAATACGTGCCGAAGTTTTTCGCCTCCATCTCTTGGAGTCCGCCTGCGACCTGCTTGAAACGCTGGTATTCCAACATTTCTTGCATGAGTTTTTCGCGGTCTTCGTTGTATTCGATTACTCCATCTTCGGTGCGTTCTTCGGCAGGGAGCAGTTCTTGCACCTTGAGTGCCATCAATCGGCTTGCCATGAACAGAAAGTCGCCGGCCTTGGAAAGATCCGTTTCGGAATACTCGTTCACCCACTTGAGAAAATCGTCCGCGATTTCGGCGATGGGAATCTGGTCGAGTGTCATTTCCTTTTTCTGGACGAGATAGACAAGCAAGTCCATCGGGCCGTTAAACGAGCCGATTTTGACCTCGTAATCTTCTTGTTCAAAAACATCGGAATCAACCATTATACGGAAATATAGAAATTAGAGGTCGAAAATTAGAAGTGGGCGATTTGTTATTGAAACAGTAATTATAAAATGATTTCTTTTAAACAGCTATTTGTAAAATGATATTTACGTATTTTGAAGGTGCTTACGTTACAGTATTTGAAAAAATGGGGTTATTTTTCTCTTTTATTGTTCTAAAATTCAAATTTTATGGTAAAAAAATGAAATTTTGTAACAAAAATATATACTTTAAGAAAAAATTTAGTTATATTTAATACTGAACTTATCAGAGGGGAGCTTTGATTCTTGTTTTTATACAGACAGAAATTTTCATGAAAAAGTAAGTGCGAATAGCAGGAAACCGATGATTCGGTTTTTGGTGTATATGGATATTATTCGATAAAGTCTCTCATTCCAACTCGTTAAATACTGTCGCCCTCAATCCGAGGGCGACTTCCCGTTTTTAGAGCATACTTACGAGAGGCGACGGCTTGAAAAGTTGCGATTCCGTGGTCGTATATGCAAAAAAGATGGAGTGAAAAAAATCCTGATTTTCAAAAAAAGCCGTTTTTTACGTGAATAACTCAAAAATTTGAGACTTTTTCACGTAAAATTCAATGTTGTCTGTAATGATTTCTGTGGAAATAATGAATTTTTAGCTTTGATCTGTTGTAAAATTGGGAAAAGGAGGCTTCTGTTGGTGGTAAAAAGGCTGAAATTGTCAAAAAAGACTGTGAATTTATATCAAAAATGTTAATTTGTACAAAAATTTACGTGAAAAATGTTGGATTTTCGTCTTTTTTCACGTAAAAATAGGTAAAAATGGATTTAAAAAAAGCCCAACCTTACGGTTGAGCTTTTTATACCCCTTTATACGGTTTAAAAAAACAGCCCAACATTCGTTGAGCTGTTTTTATACCCCCAAGCGGTTTTGAACCGCTGTTGCGGGAATGAAAATCCCGAGTCCTAGGCCACTAGACGATAGGGGCGTTTGTTGTGAGGACAAATATAGTTTTTTCTAGAATAATGTCAAGGGGGCATAAATAAATTTTTTTTACTGTCATCCCGGCCTTGTGCCGGGATCGGTTGTTTATGATTGCGTGGTGGAAAAACTGGCCCCGGAACGGAGTCCGGGGTGACAATGTAATAAAAAAGCCCAACCTTGCGGTTAGTCTTTTTCTACCCGCCTTATGGCGGTTTAAAAAAACAGCCCAACATTCGTTGAGCTGTTTTTATACCCCCAAGCGGTTTTGAACCGCTGTTGCGGGAATGAAAATCCCGAGTCCTAGGCCACTAGACGATAGGGGCGATTTGTGCCGCCAAATATAGATGTTTCTGGGAAATTGTCAAGGGATTTTTTTTGATTTTTTTATTTTTGCTCCGTGATTCTGAAAAAACGGTTGAAAAAGGTGCTTTGGCGAGGCGTTTTCCGCTTTTTGCCGGTCGCGTTATTGGCGAGTGCTGCGGATGCGGCGTTGCTTTGGGGAATCCGTTCGTTCATGGGTATTCTTCAGGGCGAAGCTTTGTTCTCGCTCGGAGCGTGGCTCGTCTTGATGTTCGTCCTTACGTTGCTCCGTTTTGCGTTTTTCGTCTGGAAACTGAACATTTCTGAAAAATGGCTTTATGGCTCGGGTGCGTTTGTAATGGCGTGGTTCCTGCATACGCTTCGGTCGCTTTCTCCGCGAGTTTTTCACTTGCCAGAGGGGGAATCGAAAGTCGAGGCCGCTTATGAATCGGCACTTGTGTTGCAGTCGAACGGTGGCGTGTTTTTCCAAGCGGTTCAGGCGATTCTCCAGCTTTTGGTGTTTTTGCCGGTGCTGTTCTATATTTCATGGCCGCTTACGTTGTTCCTCTTTGTCGTTGTTGTTCCGCTGGTTAGCTGGATGCAGCGCAGCTTGCATCGCATGGGGCCGGCTGAAGAAAAAATCTTGATGGAACGTTCCGATTTTCGCGGGGCGCTTTACCATGCCCGCAAACTTTTTCGCCGTTGGAGTTCTCGCTTTGAACGCAAGGATGTGTCGGACGGATTGATTTCTCAAGTGCGGACGCTTCGGGATGATGGCCTTTCCGTTTCGCTTCGCAAGGGCGTGCTTTCGCTGGTGACGGAATCGGTGTCGGTCTTGGCGATGATTTTCGTGCTTGCGTTTTGTGCGCTTTTGATTTCTAAAGGCTGGATGGACGGAACGGGGCTTGTGCTGTACTGCTCTGCCGTTCTCCTTTGTTACAAACCGGTGAAGGAATGCGCTCGCGTGATGCCGCAGGCTCGTTCAGCGATGAGTGCTCTCCGCGTTCTTGAAAAATTTGAATCGCTACCCACGAAAAAAAGTGATTCGAGTTCGGTGAAATTTGACTGCCGCCGTGATGCCGAAAATTTAGAACTTGCTCAAGGTGATTTTTCTTACGAAGGTGCTTTTGCAACGTTGTTCAGTAATTTTTCTTTGTGCTGGAGCACGAAAAAGCCTGTGCTTGTCCGCGGACGGAATGGGGTAGGCAAATCGACGCTACTCCGCTTGCTTGCGGGGCTTGAAAAATGGGACCATGGTAAAATTACTTGCAATTCGTCTTTTGTTGACAATGTGTTTTTTGTCGCCCAAGATTTAGAACTGCCGCCAATTCACTTGTTTGAAAAACTTCTTGAGCGGACAGACTCTGTTGCAATCGTTGAGTTTGTCCGTGCCTCTCGCGTGGATAAGATTATCGCTAAAGAGGGAATGTCTGGTGGGGAACGGGCTCGTGTCGCTTTGGCGTGGGCGCTCGTTTCGGACTGCCCTATGGTTTTGCTCGATGAACCGTTTGCGTCAGTTGCGTTAGTCGATCGCGAACCGCTTTTGACCGCATTCCTTGATGTAGCAGAACAATATGGCAAATGGGTGGTTCTTGTTAGTCACGACGTGCTATCTCATGAATTGGAACAACGTTTTAATGTCGTGGAGATGGGCGATGACTAAAGAAAACGAACTTGAAACGGGGAAGTTCTCCGCTTTTTTGTACCGTTATCGCGGTTATATTTTGGGCGTTATCGCGGTCGCTCTTGTTGCGTTTCCGTCGAGCGTGTTCCCGAAAGAATTTGATGCGAATGATGTAAAAGTATTTTTTGTAAACGACTGCATCGCGGGTATCGCTATTGCAGTTTCTCTTTACGTGGCTAGTGCGTTTTTACGTGTTCGGACACGCCAATTCATTGGCGAACACACAAGAGGACATATCCATGCGGCGGACTCGCTTGTGACTTGCGGCCCCTACTCGCGAGTGCGACACCCGCTATATATTTCTAACACTGGCTTTGCTTTGGGGATTGCGTTTTTCCATCTAGGGCTTTCGCTTTGGGTCTTTCCGTTCATGCTTGTCGTGGTTGCTTTTGAGATTGCGCTGTCTAAAATCGAAGACCGCTTTCTTGAACAAAAGTTTGGCGATGTCTGGCGAGCTTGGGCTTCTCGCGTACCTGCGGTTCTGCCGCGTTTGCATGCTTCGCACGGTTCCTGTTGCAAAGAGAGTTCCTTTTGTGATTCTAAGCACGTTCCCCCGCAAAGAACCTTTTGGCAAGCATTTTTTGCAGATTCCTCTACATGGTTGTGGCTTTTGTTTTGTAATTTATTATTGGTATTAAGAAAAATGGCGGTTTTCTATGTTTAAGGTATTGGATATTGCACGTGAAGCTTTGGGTTCTGTTGCCAAAGTTGCATCCAAGGTGCCCGTTATAGAAAACAAGTACCATGTGAAAGACCGTTTGCGTGGCCCGTGGCCTAAAGGCCCGTTCCTTTGGCTGCATGGCGCGAGTCTTGGCGAATGCAAGATGCTTTTGAATGTGGCGAAGTTCCTCAAGGAAGATTTGCCGGACTGTCCGCGTCTTTTGATTACGACGCAAAAAGTTGAAGTCCTTTCGTTTATCAAGGATTCTGGTGCGGATGTCGCGGTGAGCATTGCTCCTGCGGATACGCCTACGACGATGAAGTCCTTTATTGCGGCGGTAAAGCCGCTGGGACTTATCCTTGCCGAAAACGAACTTTGGCCGGGTTACCTCTCTTCGATGTTGCGGATTTCGACGCGGCCTTCCGTGGCAGTTGTTTCTGGACGGTTCCATCGGGCGGTTCCCGGCATGGATTATTCAGCGATTGGCTTTGTGAGCATGCAGACGGGGTCGGACCTTTCCCGATTTTTCAGCGTGGCGACGCGGACGAACAAATCGCGGATGGTGATTGGCGGCGACTGGAAACTTTTGCCTTGGGTGCGCTTGGGCAAGACTGTTGTTGCTCCTGAAAATCCAACGGTTGATACGGTGTTCGTCTCGATGCACATTCAGGAATGGGCGAGTCTTTGCCGCATGATTGCATCGTGCATCAAGCGTGAAGAATCTGTGGTGCTTGTACCGCGACGTTTGTCTGAAGTGGCGGATTTTCGCAAGGCTTTGCGTGATCAGGAAATTGCTGTTGTCGATTGGCCTTTAGTGCAGAAAGGGGCTGTTTCGATTGTGTCGCAGTTTGGCGTGACGAAGGATGTTTTTGCAGTTTCTAAAACGGCGGTGATTGGCGGCTCGTTTGCCCGTGGCCTTGGCGTGCATGATTTCTGGGAACCGCTCCAGCGGGGCGTGGCCACTTGCGTGGGGCCGTATGCAGACGGGCAGAAAGAAACGGTTGCAACGCTTGTTCGTGAAGGAGCCATTGTGCAGTTGCAATCGACGGCTGAATTTTCTCAGCGGAACAAGCCTGATGTCCGTTTGGTACAAACTTTCCTTGCTCATGAAGGTGCTAAAATTAGCGACTCGTATCAGCAATTAATTGTTTTTTTGAAAAACTTGCTAAAGTAAATTAGGTGAATTATGAAAAAACTCATTTTGGCAACGCCTCGCGGATTCTGTGCCGGTGTGGATCGTGCTATTCATGTGGTCGAAAAAGCTGTCGAAAAGTTCGGTACGCCAATATATGTCCGTCACGAAATCGTGCACAATAAATTTGTCGTGGATACGCTTAAAGACAAGGGAGTGGTCTTTGTCGATGAACTGAGCCAAGTGCCAGAAGGTTCCGTCGTGATTTTTTCGGCTCATGGTGTCGCTGAACGCATTTATGACGAAGCGAAAGAACGTAATTTGCAAGTGCTTGATGCGAGTTGCCCGCTGGTGCTCAAGGTGCATTTCAGTGCAAAACGCCATTACAACGCAGGCCGCCATATCATCTTGATTGGGCATGCTGGGCATGCTGAGGTGGAAGGCACGCTGGGACAGCTCCCGGAAGGTGCGATTACGCTCATCCGTAACGAAACGGACGCAGAAACGGTTGAAGTGCCTGCGGACAAGGAACTCGCTTATATCACGCAAACGACACTGTCTGTCGCGGAAACTCGTAAGATTATTGATGCTCTCAAGAAGCGTTTCCCGAATATCATCGGACCGGAAGCGGGGGACCTTTGCTATGCGACGGGCAACCGTCAGGCGGCTGTCCTTGAACTTTGCTCCGTGGTCGATATGCTGTTGGTTGTCGGCGCGAAAAACTCTTCCAATTCTTCTCGCTTGATGGAACTGGGGCTTGAACAGGGTTTGCCGAGCCACCTGATTGCGGATGTCAACGATTTGGACCCGAGATGGTTTGATGGAATCGAAACGGTGGGACTTTCGAGCGGGGCGAGTGCACCGGAAGTGCTAGTTCAAGGTGTTGTCGATTGGCTGAAAGAAAAATTTGCCCCGATTGAAGTCAAAAATCTTGTAAAATTAGTGGAAAATACCAAATTTAACTTGCCAAGGGCACTGCAAGATTAACTTTAGCCTTGACAAATTTGAAATATTTAGCTAAAATTGGTGCCTGTAAAAACAACGGAGTTTAATATGAGCCGCATTTGTGAAGTTACCGGCAAGGCCGGTCTCGTGGGCAACATGGTTTCCCACTCTAACCGTAAGAAGTTGATGAAGCAGCTTCCGAACCTCCAGAAGAAGCGCTTCTACATTCCTGAAGAAGACCGCTGGGTAACGCTCCGCGTGAGTGCTGCTGGTCTCCGCACCATCAGCAAGCTTGGCATCCAGGCTGTCGCTCAGGAACTCGGAATCTAATTTTTAGATTTTAAAGTTTGGCAAAAGCCGCTATGTTCTACATAGCGGTATTTTGTGTTTTTCGAACTGCTTATCGCTCGAAACTTCTCTCGTCTTTCGTCTATAGCCGCAACGCGGCGTTCTTTCGTCTAATTCCTTGACTTTTTGTAAAAAATGCCTATAAGCGAGAAATCTATTTGTTTAAAGAGATGTTTATTTTACGTTCTGAAAAATAAAAGCGTCGGCCACAACCTGTTAAGGCGAATGCCGCGGCCATACTTGTATGGCCATGGTTGAGCCATAAGGTTGGCGCTTGCGCCAGGATGGGGAGGGTGCAGGGAGGGGCCCGTGCGGCCTTCGCAACTCCGAGCTGGTGCCCCGCCCGCATGACGTACTTCTTGATTTAAAAAAAGAGTTTTTAGGCGAAGCCTACTATTGACTTTTTATCCATAATAGATATGTCGAAGCGAGGGCTTTTTCATGCTCCCGAAAATAGTTTTATGGAAAAGAGATGGACTCACGGTGTGTGGTCGATCCTAAGGAGTGAACAATGAGACTACTTAAGAGCGTAACAATGCTTGGGATGTTGGCGGGCTTTGGAGTAAGCGCGCTTGCCGATAACCCGATTTCGGCTTATCACTATTTGGCGGATCCGGGTGCCGCTTCTGACGACACTTATTTCTATGTCATCACGGACTCTGACGACCCGGCTGTAGCAAACGCCAACGGCTACGATATCAAGGCCCTTTACGGTTTCCGCACGAAGGATATGAAGAACTGGACCGACTTCGGTATCATTTACGATGCCCGCAAAGTCGATGGTATTGGCGATATCTGGGCTTCCGGTATTGCCGTGAACCCTAACGACGGCAGGCTCTATATCGTGTTCCCGGATGGCGGTGGTGGCGGTATCGGCCTCATCGGCGCCGACAGCATTGCTGGCCCGTGGACGAACCCGGTTTCGGGCAACAAGAAGCTCATCAACAACTGGGGTGGCGGTATTTCGGACTGCGACGGCATCGGTTGGTGCTTTGACCCGGCTATTTTCTTCGATGACGACGGCACGGGCTACTTCACATTTGGCGGTGGCGAAAGCAACAGCCGCCCGGCAGCAAACAACAACAACGACATCTTTAACATTTACAAGCTGAACAAGGATATGAAGGGCTTCGATGTGAGCTCCAAGACGCACCTGAAAATCGGTGGTCCCAAAGCGATGGAAGCTTCTTACATCCACAAGTACAAGGGCAATTACTACCTCTCTTACAGTACGGCCGATTTGCGTATTGCTTACGGCATGTCGAAGAATCCTATGGGACCTTACGAATATAAGGGCATCTTCATGGGTAACCCGAATATTGGCGGCCAGAACATCAACGCGAACAATAACAACCACCACGGCATTGCCGAATTCAAGGGCCGCTGGTACGTCGCTTATCATGACCGTCGCATTGCAAACGGTTACGATGGCCTCGAAAAGATTCCTGCCGAAGACGGCCGCGCCAATCCGAACCCGGCTTATCACCGCAGCGTGAGCGTCGATGAATTTACTTACAATTCCGATGGCACGATGAAGGAACTGACGTTCACGAAGGAAGGACCGGAACAGATTGAAAATTTCGATCCGTATGACTGGTATCCGGCTCTCACGAGTTCCAAGCAGAAGGGCATCCGCAGCCGTTCCAATTGGAGCCCGGGCAAGGTGGCTGAACATCTGTTGCTCCCGCTTTCGACCAAGGAATCCTGGATCCGCGTTTCGGGCGTTGACTTTGGCACGGCGGCAACGGGCTTTGTGGTGCAGGCCGCAAGCACTGCTGACGGCAACAAGATTGAAATCCACACGGGTTCTGCAACGGGCACGCTTGCGGGTACTTGCACTCTCAAGAATACCGGCAACAAATCCACCTTTGCTGAAACCAAGTGCGATGTCGAAGGCCTCAAGGGCATCGTAGATGAAATCTTCCTCGTGTTCAAGGGTTCTCAGGATTCGACTATGGCCATCAAGGCTTGGGGCTTTGAAGGTAGTGGCTCGACGGAGCCGACTCCGCAGGTTCCATACGATAGCGTAGCCATCAAGCTCCCGGCAAAGATTGAAGCCGAAAAGTACGATTATCCGGGTACGGGCCGCGGTGGCGATGTTGCCTCGTATAGCGATTCCGAAAAGGCTAACCAAGGCGATGCCGAATTCCGCATGGACGGAGGCGTTGACATTGTGCTTGGCGGCACGGGCATGGCGATTGGCTACACGGCCTCTGGCGAATGGCTTGAATACACTGTTGACGTTCCGGAAGACGGCGATTACGCCATCAGGGCGTCGGCTTCTACCGGCATGGAAAACGGCGCTAGCTTCTGCTTCTTGGCCGACGGCAAGGCTATTGGCGATACTGTCAAGGTCGAGCAGACTGGTGATGACTGGAGCGTTTATAAGGAATTTGACGGCGGCAAGGCCAGGCTTACCAAGGGTACTCACGTGATCCGCCTCGTGATTACTGGTGACAACGTAAATGTCGATTGGTTCTCTCTTGGCGATGTCAAGACCGATGCCATCAAGGTGGGCGTAAAGTATGCCGCTTCGAGTTCTAGAGTCTATCGCGTGTATAACGTCGGCGGAAAGCTCTTGGGCACTGTCGATATGACGGGCAAGAAGGCAAACGCCGCTTTGCTTGACGCAGGCTTCACGAAGGGCGTTTACATGCTCAAGAGTGTTGATGGCCGCAAGACCTTCATGACCTCTGTCGCAAGATAATTCCGATACCAAATAACGAGAAGCACCCCGAAGGCAAAACCTCCGGGGTGTTTTTTTTGAAAAAAATTTGACGCAAACGCCCAAGCTGTATGTACCAACCACTGACATTCCATTACCAAAATGTCAATGATAAAAATTCGCCAAAGTTTAGCATTTGCGGAAATGTGATTTAAATTACACTATGGAGATTCTTGCAATCTTGCAAGGACAACAGTAAGGGATGTGTATGAGTTTAAAGCAAACGGCTTTGGCGACCGTTTTTGGTTTTGGTTGTGTGGCCCCCGTTTTGGCCGATAACCCGCTTTCTAGTTACCATTATCTTGCAGACCCCGCTGCTTTTGCAACGGAAGATGAGTTCTTTATCCTTACGGATACGGACGATGAAAGCCCGAATACGGGTGAGAATGACTATACGATTCGCTCTCTTTACATTCTCAGTTCCAAAGATATGAAGAACTGGACGGACCATGGCATGGTGCTGAGTCATGACCGCGAAGTCTCTTACATCAAAAACATTTGGGCGCCCGGCATTGCTGTCGTTGATGGCGTGTTCTACTTAATTTATCCGAACGGCGCAAGCGGCGTTGGTATCGTGTCTGCAAAGGACGTTGCTGGTCCGTATCATGATCCGGTGGGCAAGCTCCTTGTCGGTGGCGGTGGTGTTACCGGTTGCGATGGCATTTCGTGGTGCTTTGACCCGGCAATTTTCATTGACGAAGACGGCAAGTCGTACATGACGTTTGGCGGTGGCAGTGGCGGCAACCGTGGCTACGGCAACAACTTTGATTTGTTCGAGTTCAGCAAGCTCTCTTACGACAAGGTTGAACTCAATGTGGGTTCCAAGACGGCTCTCCAGGGCGCAAATCGCTCTTTCGAGGCTTCTTACTTGCACAAGCGCAATGGCATTTATTACTTGAGCTACAACGACCAGAGCCAGAATATTAGCTATGCGACTTCCAAGAACATCAAGGGACCTTATAGCTATGTGGGTACTGTAATTGAAAACCCCTCGAAGATTAACGGCAAGGGTGGCAACAACCACCATGGTTTTGCAAAGTTCAAGGACAAGTGGTATGCAGTTTATCATGACCGTCGCTTGGTGATGGCGTCTGAAAAGCCGAAGCTTACCAACGGCCAGACTCCGACAACAACGGGTAACCACAGAAGTGTATCGATTGATGAACTTACTTGGAATGGCGACAAGATGAACGTCGTGAAGTTCACGGAAGCAGGCCCGGCACAGATTGACGATTTCGACCCGTACCAGACTTACAAGGCTTTGACGAGTTCTAAACAACGTAACGTCCGTAGCCGTACCGATTACACCAAGGGGCAGCCTGTTGTTCATGTGCTTACTCCGCTTGCTTCCAAGGAATCTTGGATTCGCGTGAGTGGCGTGAACTTTGGCAAGGGTGCCGAGAAGTTCGTGGTTCGTGCAGCTAGCGTCGAAGCGGGCAACAAGATTGAAATCCATAGCGGTTCCGTGACGGGCAAGCTTGCAGGTACTTGCGAACTCCCCAAAACGAGCGGCTGGAAGTCGTACGAAGAAACGGAATGCGAGGTTAGCGACTTGACAGGCGTTGTCGATCAGCTGTTCCTCGTGTTCAAGGGCAGCAAGGATTCCACGATGGGCATTGTCGAATGGGGCTTCCTCGGCAGTGGCATGGCGACGGTGACGCAGGTTCCGTATGACAGCGTCGCGGTCAAGCTCCCTGCAAAAATCGAAGCGGAAAAGTTTGACCTCGGCGGTCGCAGGGCTTACAGCGATGACGATGCCGCGAACCAAGGCGATGCGGAGTTCCGCACGGAAGATGGCGTTGACATTGTGCTTGGCGGTACGGGTATGGCGATCGGCTACACGAACGCTGGCGAATGGATGGAATACACCGTCGAAGTGCCGGAAGATGGCGATTATCCGATTGTCGCTTACGCCTCGTCGGGTGCCGAAAATTCTGGTTTCTGCTTCTCTGTTGACGGCAAGGTCGTGGGCGATACTGTCAAGGTGACAAAGACGGGCGATGACTGGAGCGTCTATAAAGAATTTGAAGCCGGCACGGCAAAGCTCACCAAGGGCACGCACGAAATCCGCTTGACGATTACCGGCAACAACGTGAATGTCGATTGGTTCTCGGTCGGGAAAGTCGAAAAGCAACCGGACGGCCCGGGTACAGATGGCATTGTTCCGCGTATGAAGTTCGATGTCAATTCGGTGACTTCTTACCGCGTGTTCAATCTCGCTGGAGTGCAAGTCGGAACGGTTAACTTGCGAGGCAAGACAGCAGCGACGGCACTTGCCGAAGCTGGATTCACGCAGGGCGCCTACATTCTCAAGAGTTTTGACGGTCGCAAAAAGTTTATGGTCTCATCCGCAAGGTAAAGGCAGGGTAAAGGCCAAAAGGATCCTCCTAAACCACACACCCTAATGACGCTGAAAGGCGTTGTTACGCCTCGGGACGAACGTCCCGAGGTGTTTTTTTATGTCGTTGATGTTAAGGTAATTTTTTTATGGAAAATCAAATTATATTTTTTGAAATGAGGTTGAGCGGATGAAAATATCAATTTTGATGATGGCCTTTTTTCTTTTTTACGCATGTTCTTCATCGGACGATGAGAAAAAAATTGTCCAATCGGAAAATCATGCTTCTGTGGAATAGCTTCAGGTAGATTCGTGCTTTGCGTCTCTTGACTATAGTAATCCTACGATGGGAATAGAATCTTTTTTGGTAAAGCAAAATGATAATGGATTCTATTCTGTTCGAGTTTTGGGAAATACGCAATGTCCTCCTGCCGAAAAACCTGATCGCCTTGAATATTCGTACAGGGGCGATACTTTAATGCTTGATATTTATAAAAAGGATCGCGAGTTCGATGTGACGTGCTCGTGTATGTATTGGGCTGATGTCTTGATAAAAGGTGAAATATCGTTCGAGAAAATTCAAATTAACGGAAATGTTTTCCCTGTCACGAGGCAATAAAAAACATTGACCGCTTCTCTCGCCTTACGCATTTGTCATCTTTCGTCTTTCGTCTATAGCCGAGTGGTTCGGCAAGCTTACCAACCTAAGCGGCGTTCTTTCGTCTAATCTGGTTACCTCAGTAAACGAGAAAGTCTTTTTATCCGTTGATATTGCTCCAAAACACTTCTATTTTATAGAGTATGGAAACAGGAGAAAATCATATAGTTGAACCTGATGTTCTGCAATACACGAACTACCGTGTGTATTTGCGGGACTACTATGAGTTCAAGAAGAAGACGGTCCCGGCGTTCAGCCTCCGATTCTTCGCGGAGAAGGCAGGGCTTTCGAGCCATGCCCATCTGAAACTCACTATTGACGGCAAGCGTAACATTACAAAGAACACGGTGGTAAAGCTCATTCACGGTCTCGGACTTGAAAGCCATCGTGCAGCATATTTTGAAAGTCTCGTTTTCTTCAATCAAGCTCAAACCGATGCGGACAAGCAGGTCTATTACGCCCAGCTTTTGAAGGCAAGCCCGCGTTCTAAATTGCACAAGATGGATGCGGCCCAGTTCCGCATTTTCCGCGAATGGCACCACTCCGCGATTCTCGAAATGGTGGCTCTCAAGGATTTCCGACCGATTCCCGACTGGATTTCGAAGCGCCTCGGCGGCTTGGTGACGCCCGCGCAAGTGACCGAATCGCTCAAGTTGTTGCTTGAACTTGGACTCTTGGTCAAGACGGCGAACGGCTACCGCCAACGCGACCCTTTGATTACGACCGACGACGAAGTTCAAGATTTGATGGTGAAAATGTACCATCTCCAGATGTTGAAGCTCTCGGCGAACATGCTTTCGACGCTTTCGGCCCCGCAAAGGGACGTTTCTGCATTGACTTTCAGCATTAGACGTGAAGATTTCCCCAATTTGAAAAAACATTTGCAACTCATGCGCAAAGAACTACTAGATTTCTCTGCAAAAGCGGGTGAAGCGGAAGAAGTTGTACAAATCAATATCCAGCTGTACCCTCTAACACGGGGAGTATGATGCGTTTTTTACATTCAATAATCGGTTGCATGCTTGTAGCATTGTGGTTTGCCGGGTGTTCTGACTCCGACAATATGGCCGGTATTGAAATTGGAAATCCGGAAGTCCATAACATCGGGCTTACGGCTGATTTCTCGATTGACTATTCGGATGCAAAGCCGGTGTCGCTTGCCAAGTCTGCGGCAGACGACGAAAAAATTGTCATCGACACGTTCCGCCTCACACTGACCGAGGTCCGTTCTTTTTGCAGTTTCTATGCAGGCATGTCCGTCGATTTGGAATCGGGACTTATTCTTTGGCCTTACGAAGAAAACCCGGCGGCGGTGCTCCCCATTTCGTTCACGGATGGTGAATTTGTCAAAGATGCTTTCGAGAACATCAATTTGCAGACCGAAGGCCGCTTGAAAGAAATTGGCGTTTCATTTGAATTGGACAAAAAGAACTCTTACAGAGCCATTTATGGACGCATCAGCAAGAATGGCAAGAAAATTCCGTTTGTGTATGAACTTTCCAATATTCAATTATTCACATTACGTTATCACTATTCGCAAATAGACGTTCAAGATTCTGTAGTGAATTTGTCTGTCGCATTCCGCGTTCACCGCTTTGTGGATGGTCTAAATCTGGATTCGGCAAAGGTCGGCGACGATGGCATTATCCATTTCAGCAAGAGCGAAAACGAAAAACTTTGGAACGCATTGAACGAAAGGTTCCTGCCGAGTTTCCAGGCCCTTCGGTACGAATACTCGGATGCCAGCGGAGCGACGATTAGCGATTACGTCGATGACATTTGGGATAATATCAGCGGAAAGAAAAACAAGAATCTCGTCTCTAACGGGGACTTCAAGGACGGCAGCGACGATTGGATTTTGCACAGGCAGTTGAACGGTGCCGCCGACATGTCGATTATCAAGGAAAACAAGTCCAATGTGATGAAAGTTCACGTGACCAAGGGCGGCGAATATTCATATAGCGTGCAGCTGCTCCATGAAAATATTTCCGTAGTCGCGGGCGCTAAATACAAGATTATATTCACCATCTGGTCGGATGTCGAAGGGCAAATTACCGCCCGTTTAGGGACTTATATCCGCTATGAAACGAACGGTTTCCAGGAACACGTCAAAGTCTATACTACAGGGCATTCGGTGGAATACGAATTTTCGCCCGAAGTGACGGATCCGTTTGCCCGTCTGGACTTGAATTTGGGCAAGGGCGAAAGAACGTTCTGGATCAAGGACGTTCAGATCCTGAGAATCAAGTAAAAAAAGTTTGACATTCAGTTTGATTCAAGGGGAATGTTTCTTGATAAAAACGTAAAAAATACCACAAAAAAAGAAAAAACCTCGATTTTCATCGAGGCTTTTTCGTGGTTCCGATTGGAATTGAACCAACGACACGCGGATTTTCAGTCCACTGCTCTACCAACTGAGCTACAGAACCATTTTTGATGACCCAAATATAGATTAAATATCACATCTTGTCAAGGGTAAATAGAATATTACTGTTATTTTTTTGAAAAAAAACTAAATTTATTTTCGTTGGATGGAATTATTTGGTGTCCCATGGAATTTTTCTATGGGAAAGTGTGTTCTTTATTTTTTAGGTGGTCGTCGTGATTCGCACAAAAAAATGGTTTAGAGCGTCCGTTTCCCTGTTGGCGGCTTTCGGCTCGGCTTTCGTAGTCGCCTGCGCTGATGATAATGATAACGCATTATTGCCCATGTCCAATGCGGCAGATGCATGCGCTACACTGAACAATTGCGGTTCTTCAGGGAATGTTCCGCAAGGCAACTCTTCGAATAGCAAGGGCGGTAGTAGTGCTGCCAATATTCCTATGAGTGAAGGTTATGATACTACTATAGTGATCATTGGCACTGACACATTGGAGATTATTGATACGAATTATGTCCCGGTCAACAGCGACACGATTCAATGGGTCGGACAGTCGTCTTTACGTATCACGGAAATCGCTCCATTGAACTTGGATTTCTTGGACGAAGAAGGCAACGATCCGTCCTGGGTGGAAATTTACAACTCCAGTGACAAACCCATTGACTTGAAGGGTTACACGCTTGTCGAAAGCCTGAAGAATCCGCGCAAGTTCGTCTTTGCTAGCGACACCATCAAGCCCAAATCCTTTAAGGTCATCTTCTGCGACAAGAAGAATATCTCTGCTGTGAAGAGCGAAGACAAGGATGGTCGTCACACGCGCCCGCATACGGACTGGAAGTTGGACAAGGACGGCGGTACGATCTACTTGATCGACAAGTTTAACGGAATCCGCGACTCGGTGGAATATCCAGAACTGACCGGCGGTGTTAGTTGGGGCATCGTGGATGGCGGTTATTGGTCCTATTTCGACAAGCCGACTCCGGAAAAGCCGAATACGGAATCCAAGGCTTACGACGAGATTGCTCCGCTTGCTGACATGAGCGGCATCAAGTCCGGTTTCTATAACGAAGCATTTACTTTGAATCCACCGGCCCTTGAAGAAGGCGTGAAGCTCCGTTGCACGACGAACGGATCCGAGCCGACTGAAAATTCCCAGGAATTCAATTCCCCGATGAGAATCGACCACAACATGGCATTCCGTTGCGCCACGTTCAAGAAGGGCGCTCTTTCGAACAAGGTTATCACTCGCACGTTCTTTGTCGATGAAGACCCGGTGAAAATGCCGATTGTGGCCATCAGTGTGGATTCTAGCTTCTTTCGTCAACATTACATCAAGACGAGTTGCTCTTCGCCGAAGAATTGCCCGGATAGTGCAGGCCTTTATGCCGATGTCGAAGTTCCGGTCCATGTGGAATACTTCGAAAAGGGTTCTAGCGTGAAGGGTTCTACTTGGGAAAAGGACGCCGGTATTTCTTTGATGGGTGGTTACAGCCGCTTGAACGACAAGAAGTCTGTTTCTATCCGTCTCCGCGAAGAATATGAAGATGGCAGCATTAATTATCCTTTGTTTGAAACTCGCAAGGGCGTGAACGACAAGTACAAGTCCTTCAACTTGCGCAATAACGGTAACCGTTTTGTGAGCGATTATATTGAAGATGCCATGGGTGGCGCACTCCTCGAAGGTTCTAGCGTGGATTACCAGAGAAGCCGTCAGGTGGTGGTGTTCTACAACGGCAAGTACCAAGGCATTCACGATATGCGCGAACGTTTCAACAAGCATTACGTAGAAACGAATTACAAGATTGACGCGAACACGGTGAACTTCATCAAGCATTTGGAAGACAAGATCGAAGCAAGCAACGGCACGATTGATGCTTACATGAACATGCTTCACTTTGTGGCAACCAATGATTTCTCGGGCGAAAACAATGCCAATTATGAAAAGGCGAAGACAATGCTCGATGTAGGCAACTTGGCCGATTACATGGCTGCTGAAATTTATATGCACAACGGTGACTGGCCGAACAATAACGTGCGTGCTTGGGCTGCTCCGGGACATCCGTGGAAGTTCATGGTCTATGACCTTGACCATGGTTTTGACTGGATGTGGGGCGTGAACGATAAGGAATTTGTTCAGGAAACCAACATGTTCACTTGGATTAAGAAGGGCGGTGGAAACAAGCCTTGCAAGGCAGAAGGCTGCTTTGCTAACCTCTATATCCAGCTTATCAAGAACCCCGATTTCAAACGCTTGTTCATCAACCGTTCTGCTGTGATATTCAATAGCTACACCAATGGCAACAATGTGGAAAAGATTGTCAATGAAATGGTGAGCAAGATTGACGATGCCGAAATGACTCGCGACCTCCAGAAGTTCAAGCAGGACCAGAAGTGGTATGAGAACGCTTGCCACGAAGGCTTTAGCAGGACGGGTTCTTGCTTGAAGAGCTGGGCTAAAGAACGCGACCCGAAGGTTCTCCAGGAATATCAGGAAGAATTCGGCTTGAGCGGCATGATTTCTGTGAGCCTCAAGGCTAACGGAAACGGTGCAGTGCTTATGGAAGGCATGACGCTGCCGAGCAAGGATTTCAAGGGCAAGTTCTTTGGCGGCGTGAAGATGGAACTCAAGGCTGTTCCGGCTGAAGGTGCTACGTTTACTGGCTGGAGCGATGGCGTGAACGACAATCCGCGTATCGTGACTCCGAAAGACAACGATTCCTTTACGGCTAACTTCCAGTAATTTGGACATAAAGGCGAAAGCGCCTGCATAAAATTTAGAGCCTGGATGAAAATCCAGGCTTTTTTCTAAATTGTCTCGCATGAAAAGTCCCGTGCGTAATATGTTCGACGGTATCGCGAGCCGTTACGATTTCTTGAATCATTTCTTGAGCTGTTATCAAGATGTGCTGTGGCGCAGGTATTGTTGCAAACGCTTGAAGAAGCTGGTGTCGGCGGATTCTGTAGCCGCATCGGGTTCTGATATCGCAATGGGGACTGCTAATATAGCGTCGGGTTCTGTTACTGCTATGGGAACTGCTGATGCGGTAGGAACTGCGCGGAAATTTCGCTTGCTGGACTTGTGTGGCGGCACGGGTGATTTTGCCAACACGTTCCGCAAGATTTTTGAGGGTGGATGTTCGTCATCGCAAGGCGGGACTGCGCAATGTGTGCTGCAAAAGGGTACTGCGCGCGGCTTTAGCGTTGAGCCTGCGGTGATCGGCGACTTTTCGTATGGAATGCTTGCCGAAGTCAAGCCGAAGAAAATCGATGCGCATGCGGTGCAGCTCGACGCGATGAAAATGCCGTTTGCCGAACGTCAATTTGACGTTATTTTGAACGGCTTTGGAATGCGCAACGTGCCAGATGCACGCGGAGCTTTGCTAGAATCGTACCGCGTGCTCGACGTTGGTGGCTACCTTTGCGTTTTGGAGTTCTTTTCGCCGAGGAATTTCTTCAACAAGTTCTTTTACAAGGTGCTGGCGCCGCTATTTATCCCGGTGATGGGTGCGTTTTTTAGCGGCAAGCGAGACGCTTACGAGTACTTGGTGAATTCGATTGTCCGCTTTTTGCCAGTCGATGAATTCTGCAAGATGGCGGAAGAATGCGGTTTCGAAGTCAAGAAAGTCAAGATGTTCGATGGCGGGATTTCGTTCGGTGTGTTCTTACATAAACCGGTGAGTGCATCATGAGTCGTTTCGTGCTTGGCGTGACGGGGGCGAGCGGCATCATTTATGCAACGCGGACTGCGATGTACTTGCAGCGCTTTGGTCATGAGGTGACACTTATCGTGACGCATCCGGGAAAGCAAGTGCTCGAATACGAGGGGCAAAAAGCTTTGTTCGATTACTGCAATGATACTTGCAATGTCGATGATTTTTTTGCGGAATGCGCAAGCGGTAGCGCCAATTATGCGGGAATGGCGGTGGTACCGTGCTCCATGGGGACGCTCGGACGGATTGCCGCAGGAACGTCGGACAATTTGCTCGTGCGTGCTGCGGACGTGTGCCTCAAGGAACGTCGTCCGCTTGTGATTGTGCCGCGAGAGATGCCGTACAACTTGATTCACATCGAAAACATGAAACGTGTGACGCTCGCGGGGGCAGTCGTGATTTCGGCTTCACCGCAATTTTACAGCAAACCCGCGACGATGGAAGAGCTAGTCGATACCGTAGTCGCGAAAATCTTGAAGCATTTAGGCGTTGACGCAGAGCAAGTCGCGACAATTGCTAAAACATGGGGGAGTGAGCCATGAGGAATGAGTGATGAGCAATGAGTTATGAGCAATTTGAACACAAGAGGCCCGTCACTCTGGAGGCTTGGAAAGCCGATAGAGTCCTAAAATGCTTGTGGATCCTATCGGTCGTAAACTCCCTCCAGGATGACAGAATCAATAGATTCTCGCCGGAGTTTATCGAAAAGCCTGGATGACAATGCTAAAAGCGGCAACGCCGCGCCCTCATACCTCAAAGCGAAGCGACCTCAAAGTGCCAACGGCACGACCTCATACCCCCTAACCACTGCCTCCTGTAACCTGAAACCTGTAACCTATAACCTCCTAAATGAACAAACTTCTCGAATTTACGCATCTTGTCAGGCTTAGCCATTCGCTGTTTGCGATGCCATTTGCCCTTGGTTCCATGTGGGTCGCGGCGAACGGATTCCGCGATATGACCGCCTACGAAACGGCCCGCATCATCATCTTGATTGTCCTTTGCATGGTGACGGCCCGTAACAGCGCCATGAGCTTCAACCGCATTGCCGACGCCAAGTTCGATGCTGAAAATCCGCGTACCGCAAAACGTCATTTGCCGGCAGGACGCCTCAGCCGTAAATCGGTAATTGCGTTCTTGGCGTTGAACGGCGTGCTGTTCGTTACGTTCGCGTGGATGCTCCAGCCGCTCGCGGGTGCACTTGCTTTGCCTGTGTGGCTTCTGTTGCTTTCGTATTCGTACTGGAAACGCTTTAGCTGGCTTTGCCACTGGTTCCTCGGCTTCGCCATCGGCATGAGTCCGCTGGGCGCGTGGATTGCCGTCCGTGGTGAATTTGCCGTGTTCCCGATATTCCTCCTGTTCATTCTGATGCTCTGGATGGGCGGTTTCGACATCATTTACGCGACGCAGGATATCGAAATTGACCGCAAGCAGGGGTTGCGTTCCGTGCCTGCCCGATTTGGACTCGAAAAATCGTTGCGTATCGCATTGGCTAGCCATTTGGCGATGCTTGTGCTTTGCGTGGTGTTCGGATTTTTCTGGAACATGGGCTGGATTTGGTGGACGGTGACCGGCCTTATGACCGCAGCCATCGTCTATATTCACTTGTTTAGAAAATCCAACGACTTGGACGCCATGAACCGAGATTTCTTCCTTGCGAACGTGGCGATTAGCGCCCTTGTGATGGTCGGACTCATTGTGTGGATTTGCCTTGGAGGTGATGTCAATGCCCTTTACTAAACTGCCGAACGGAAAATTCACGAACGAAGAAAAAGTAAAGATGTTCCACTTGATGGGCGGAGTTGCCGCTGTCATCGCGCTTATATGTATTCTGCTCATTGAAACAGGGCTTGCCGGTGAACGTCAAGAATTGGCGGACATGGGCCTTACCGCGATGATCGTGATGCTCGCCGTATCGCTCGTCGGTAGCATGTATTTTAAAAAGTAAATGAAGCAATTTTAAGAAATCTGCTATTGCAGGTTGAAATGGAAGGGGGCTGCTTTTGCAACCCTTGACATTGTTTCTTTTTTGTTTACATTTGACATGTAGAATTTTACAGAGGCTTATTATGTTGAAAAAAGAGTTCTCGCGAACTGTGCTGTCTGTTGCGTTTTCGCTCTTTGTTTCGGTCCCTTCATTTATTCTCGTCGCTTGCGGCGACACTGACGGCGACTCAAAAGGAACTGCTCCCGAAGGCGGTAATGCAGCGGTTCCTGCAGAAGATGTTTATGAAAGCGAAGACGATTTGCCGGGGTGCATGGAAAAGTTCGAAGGTAAAGTCGCTTTTGTCGAAGACGGTTCTGTCGCATTCAAGTGCGAAGATGGCCGTTGGGAAAACAAAGGGACATTCTATGCGACGAACGACGACATCAAGAACTGCACCTCAAAACGTGAAGGCGAAACAGCCTATATCGTTGATGAAGACAAAAGCCTCGTCTGTCAAGACGGCAAGTGGGTGAAATCTTCTTCCGTCACTCAGAGCAGTAGTGCAAAGAACGGCTCATCTTCCTCCGTCATTCAGAGCGAATGCGAAGAATCCAGTAAATGTTCATCCAACTCGTCAAAGTCGAGCAGTAGCACGAAGAACATTTCCTCCTCTTCCGTCGCCCAGAGCAGTAGCGGCATAAAGAACGCATCTTCTTCCTCCGTCATTCAGAGCGAATGCGATGATTCGACAAGCTCATCAACCAAATCCAGTAAATGTTCATCCAACTCGTCAAAGTCGAGCAGTAGC